>FUWD013231401.1_pt1 | contig 58226 bp, 64 predicted proteins | sample 1063281 | NCBI WGS metagenome assembly FUWD01 (sample SAMEA79048168, study PRJEB19326) | metagenome | biome: marine | reverse complement strand
AATACATGTTCGAGTTGATACAAATCTCGTTTCCTGACTACAACGGCGTCAGGTCACAAAGCCTCGTGTTTATTTTACAAGAAGTACCGTATGAGACGTTTGGTACTCTCGCATCGAACCGGCTTGGTAGTAAACTACGCAATAGCGGGTGCGAATCCGAACGCGTTAGCGTAAGGACTTGGTATTGCTTTGTTTGCAAATACAGATGGAACCTTTTAACGAATTGATTCCAATTTCGACACTGCACACGTTTCAGCACGACCAACCGTCGATGCCTGGCATCCCCCGTCGCGCATCCGCCATGTATATGGCGGATAATCGGCGGGGAAGTATGTACGTTGCGTTTAGATGCACAGAGGTGGTACAAACGACGAACGCCGTTTGTACTAACTGCAAATTGGCAGTTATTTTATTGCAGTGGGCTGAGATTTGTCATTACCCAGTCGCGGAAACCTTCGGGGTCTCGCTTTAGAGCAGTTCTGAATTCATTCGGCTGAATTCCTGCTTCAAGTAACAGCCCACTCATGAAGTCGCCTGTTACTGGGTCGCATTCTTCAATATTTCCAGCTGGAATCAAAGGCAGGTTTTCTGGCATATTTTCGGCGCTCAGAATTGCTGCCAAGAGTATTTCTTGTGCAGATAGATTTTGTGGTTCGTGTCCCATTTGGTGCTCTCTCTTTTGGTTTCTGCTCGATGATCGCATAATTGCTACCACCTCTGTACATCTAAACTATGAAGAACGTTGTATTTAACGTTCAGTTTTCAAAATACGATCGATAGCCCGTTTGGTGTCGCGCTTCTTTAAGGTTTCTCGTTTATCCACCTTCTTTTTACCACGAACCAAGGCTATCTCCAACTTAATTTTGGAGTCTTTACTATACCACGAAATAGGGACTATTGTCAACCCAGCGGTATTAAGCTGCTTTTCTATCTCCAGGAGCTCTTTTTTGTTCAGTAGCAGCTTTCGTTCACGTTCTGGGTTGTAGCTATCGGGGGTATTGGCTTCTTGGTAGTAGGTGACACTAGCACCCTTAAGGTATGCTTGTCCGTCGCGTAGGACTACGTAGGCAGCAACCAGGGATGCTTTGCCGTTACGAATGGCTTTTACCTCATACCCACGCAGCACAACACCCGCCTCGAAGCGCTCAAGGATTTCGTAGTTGAAGGTGGCTTTTTTGTTTCGGGCGTACGTAGTCATGGTTTGCATACTATAAGCTTAATACTACTATAGAGCAACACATGTATGAGGGTGCTTATGGTGGTAGGGAGTTCGCATTTATGGCTATTTTCTGTATAATATCCGCACTATGTCAGATACTGAGAAAAAAGAAAAAAAGGTTGAAGTAAAAGAAGAAAAAACTGAAACAAGTCCTGAAGTGGATGTAGAAGTGTCTGAAAATGACTCGTCTTCTGCTGAGGCAAAGGATGAAAAAAATAAGAAGAAGGAAGGATTAAAAATGCCGAATTTTAAAGGTGGTAAAAATAAAATACCGGTCGGTCCCGGTAATTTCTGGAATAACATACTGTCTACAGTACTACTACTTATCTTTATTACCGCAGCCTATTCGTATGTAGCTGATACAACGGTTGAGCCAGAACAACTTTCTCTTTCTGAGATTGTGACCCAAGTACAAAATGGGGAAGTCGATGAGATTGTGGTACGTGGTTCACAGCTAGAGGTGAGTTACTTTGAAGAAGGGCGTAACAATAGTGAAGCAAAGAAGGAGACTGGAACGGCAGCCTCAGAAACGCTGGCAAACTTCGGAGTGACTCCAGAGCAGCTTTCGCAAGTGAAGATTGATGTACAGAATGAAACTGGCTTTGCGTACTGGTTACGAAATTTTGCGCCATTCCTATTTCCGTTAGTATTTCTGGGAATCATCATTTGGTTCTTTAGCCGTTCAGTGAAAGGAGCAGGCATGCAAGCGATGAGCTTTGGTGCTTCTAAGGCAAAGATGATTGACCCAAATGACAACAGTCAAAAAGTTACCTTTAAAGATGTTGCTGGTGCGAAAGAAGCCAAACAAGAACTTGAGGAGATTGTTGATTTCTTAAAGAATCCAAAGAAGTTTCTCGATATTGGCGCTGAGATTCCTAAGGGAGTAATGATGATGGGAGCACCAGGTACGGGGAAGACATTGCTGGCTCGAGCAGTTGCTGGGGAAGCAGGAGTACCGTTCTTCTCTATCTCAGGAAGTGAGTTTGTGGAGATGTTTGTAGGGGTTGGTGCATCACGAGTACGTGACTTGTTCCAAAATGCAAAGAAGAATGCACCGGCAATTATTTTTGTCGATGAGATTGATGCAGTAGGACGGGTACGAGGAACAGGAATTGGCGGAGGAAACGATGAGCGTGAACAGACACTCAACCAAATCCTGGTAGAGATGGATGGTTTTGAACCAAACGCAAAAGTGATTGTGATTGCTGCAACTAACCGACCAGATGTACTTGACCCAGCCCTATTACGACCAGGTCGGTTTGACCGACGGGTGACGATTGACCTGCCTGACCGAGATGACAGAAAGGCAATCCTCGAGGTACATGCTCGGAAGAAGCCATTACAGGACGATGTGAATCTACAGATTATCGCACAGCGAACTCCTGGATTCTCTGGAGCTGACTTGGCGTCACTTATGAACGAAGGGGCTATCATGGCTGCGCGAGAAGCACGAAAAAAAGTAGGACAGTTTGATTTGATTCGTTCTATTGAGAAAGTAATGCTTGGACCAGAACGGAAGAGTCATGTGCTTTCTAAGCAAGAGCGACGAGTAACAGCCTATCACGAGGTAGGACATGCTCTGGTTGCATCAGTACTACCATACGCTGACCCTATACAAAAAATTTCTATCATCTCACGAGGTCGCGCTGCTGGGTATACCTTGAAGATTCCCGACCAAGACCGAAAAATGCATACCAAGAAAGAATTCCTTGATGACATTGCAATGACCCTTGGTGGGTATGTAGTAGAGAAGCTGGTGTTTGATGATCTTTCTACTGGTCCAAGTAATGACCTCCAGGTTGTTGCCAACATGGCGCGCGATATGGTGACTAAGTACGGTATGAGTGATATTGGTCCAATTGCGCTGGAAGGCACTGGAGGACGAATGATAGGTGGAGGCATGAGTGAGGACAGAGGATATTCACCACAAGTTGCAAAAGCAATTGATGATGAGATAGCTAAGATTATCGAAGATGGGAAGACTCGAGCTACTGACATTATTACAAAGTATCGAGAAGCCCTGAATGTCATCTCAGAACGACTGTTTGAGGTGGAGACACTCGAACGAGAGGAATATGAAGCACTCCTTAAGGAGCAGGGGGTAGAGATAAAAGATGCATTTAGAGATGCACGCATCGCTGAAGAGAAGATGGGTGATCCATCAAAAGGATAGTGCATACAAAGAGGTGTGTACACAATATAAAACAGCCAGTATAACTGGCTGTTTTATATTGCTTCAGACGCATTACAATAAGAGTGTATCAAAGTATTATTTACTTCAGTTGTTCAATGCTCGTGACCAATCCATCTTCCATATTAATAATACGGTCGCAGCCTAGTGCATATTCACGTTCGTGCGTTACCATGACCACTGTTTGTCCTACGGTTTTATTTAGGTCTGCAATCAAGTCTACCACTTGGGTTCCGGAAACAGTATCGAGGTTAGCGGTGGGTTCATCAGCAAAGAGAATTTTTGGTTTTCCCGCTACTGCTCGTGCTACAGAGACACGCTGTTGCTCACCTCCAGAAAGTTCAGCTGGTAAGTTTTATATTTTCCTTCCAGACCTACGCCGTCAATAGCTGCTCGAGCCATTGCCTTGGCTGTTTTCCAATCATAGTCACGCATTAACAGCGTAAGCATCACGTTCTCTTCTGCAGACAGGTCTGGAACCAAGGCATAGTTCTGAAATACATAACCCAGGGTGTTCAAGCGAAACAGAGTTGATTCTCGTTCATTGAGCGCAACTACATCTACACCATCAATAACAACCGATCCCTCAGTGGGGGTATCAAGGACCGAGAGTTGGTACATGAGGGTGGACTTACCAGCTCCTGACTTGCCCATGATGGCAACAAACTCACCTTTTTCAATGGTGACGTCGATACCTTTAAGAATATGTGCAGTCAGTGCACCTTCGCCAAATTTCCTGTGGATATTTTTTGCTTCAATGATTGCCATATTATTTTCTGCCTAAGATTGAATTAAGAGTATTTTGACGCACGATTATCCAAGCCGGAATAAAACCAGCAAAGAGTGTAATGATAAATAAGATGATAAATCGGTAGAGGGTACCAATTGGTTCAGCTACCAAGATACCGTCACTAAAAGGGAAGTCAATTGGATTCGCATCAAAATATCCAACCAGGAATCCGTAGGTAACCAGTACACCAAGTAGGGAGCCAACCAGTGCGTAAAATGCTGATTGTAGTACGTAGGCGACCTCAATCGCTCTTCTGTTAATGCCAATTCCTTTAAGGATACCAATTTGCTGTCTTCTGGATATCGCGTTGATGAAGATAATAATAAAAATAGTAATAGAAGCAACAATTATGCCAACTGCACCAATGAATGTACCGAGGATATTGAAGGTCTGCTTGATGTCCGTAATAAACTTAGGTAGCGCTTCTTGGAAGGTGCGAATCTCAGCGAGTGAATCAATGTCCTGCTGGAGTAATATGGATTTCATCACCGCTCCAGTTTCAGGAGTCTTGTCTGCTAGTCTGACGACTATCTCATCAGCATCCCGACTAGCAGTGTTGCTCAAGCGTCGTAATTCTTTTTCTGGTATGTAGACAAAGCTCGCCACATCGCCAGCTTTGGCGTTGATGATTCCTTTAACTGTAAATTCACGACTCATTTCATTGACCGTGACCCGCACTGAGTCACCAGGGTATACATCTTCAAGTGCTCCCGTGATGTCGGCAAAGCCAGCTGTGTAGCGATCAAGGTTAAGTGCGCCAATAAGAATGTACCCTGACTCGTCTGGATTGAGATACTCACCTTCAATCACGTTTTCTGCCAGCGCGGTCACCGCATTTTCAGCTACGGGGTCAATACCCAGGGCTCGAGCTCCAATGGCGTTTGGTTCAATACCAAAATCACGCCGAGTTTTATAATTTGCAGTTACTTGGACACTTTCCTGGTAGCGAATACTGTACGCTGACACCTCAGGGACAGTATCAAGAACTCTGCGGATAGTTTCCGTTTGTAGAATCTTTTCTTCATCATCAAGTGGTGTGATAACCAGGTCACCAATTGATTTATCTTGCACTGCTCGTTCTGAGCCAGCAATAAGTCCAACTAGAATACCCGACACTGCAATCAGGTTGAGGAAGGTAAGCATCATCACAAAGATAATGAGAACCGTGGTCCATGTATTGGCACGTTGTATCTGTCGAAATCCGAGTAATAGCCCTATTCGAAATGTCTGCATACTTATTCAGGGGCAATTACTATATCTCCTGCATTTAAACCAGTAATGGCAAAGAATCCATCGTTTCCTTCAAGTAGTATTTCCACAGTAGTAGTTGCAAGGTCTTTACCATTTTTTTGTCGTACGGAGTACACGCCATCGCTGTTTGTAACAAAACGTTTAGACACCTTGAGCGCATTACTGGCTTCTTCGGTGATGATATCGATATCAGCATTAAAGCCGGACCGAACCCACTCTGGCGTCTCGTCTAAGGTAATAGTGGTGTTGAAGTAGGCTACTCCATCAATTTCCGTAGCAAGAGGGGATATAAAAGTGAGGGTTCCGGTGAGCGTCTGGTTGCTTTGGGCATCAAACACAACTGTGGCTTTTTGACCCGCAGCAATTTTTAAGATGTCAATTTCAGGAATACGCGCCTTGAGTTCAAATGCATCTTGTGACAGCAGTGTGATAACTGGTGCTGCACCAGCTGTTTCCCCAGGGAGTACATCTACATCAGTAATTACTCCATCAAATGGAGCAACGATAGAAAATTCTCGTATCTGGGCATCAATTTGGGTAATGCGTGCTTGCGCACTGTCCACGGACGCAGTGGCTTGCCGTAGCGCAGGGTTACTTGGTGATGCGTTTGCAAGGGTTGCATTGTCAGTTGCGAGTGCAAAGCTATCTCTAGCTGTTTGTACATTTTGTTCTTGCTGTTGTACCGCCAGGTCATAGGCATTTTTGTAGGTAACGTACGTGGGACTTTTAGTATTTGGCACTTCGATAGTCCAGTCTGTGTTTGCATATTGGCTACCAGCAGCGAACTGTATGGTTAACCCACAATTGCCAAAGCGAGCAGGCTGATCTGTGAATGCAGTGTCTAGATCATTCTCAAGTCCAGTGACAGTATATGAATAACCAGATTTGGCACTAGAGCTATAGATAGAGATTTCGTATACTCCTTCATCAATGCAGCTGTACGAGCCTGAAATTGTGGGTGCTACTGCACTTTTAGAGCTATCTACTGCATGTGCTGTGAGGTTGTTTGAAAGTAATGCTGCACGGGCATTGGTTACTTTTTCTGCTTCTGTTGCAAGTATATTTGCAAGACTTGTCTTAGCTGATGCGACAGTTGTGTCTGTCACTACACGAGCTTCATTAGTTGGGCCAGTTATGAGTTCATCTCGGGCAGCTTCGTCCTTCTGTAGCGACGCTACTGCCTCAGCTCGTTGTGCAACTAATTTACTAGAACCAAGGGTTGCTAATAGTGCTCCTTTTTCCACTACCGCCCCTTCTACAGTAAACACATCAGTCACGATTCCAGTAACAGGGAAGGAGAGACGGGCGGTATTTTTTGCTTCAACAAAACCAGACACAGACACGATATCTTGTACAGTACCTCGCTCAATGGTAGCGGTAACCCAATCCTGGTTCGGAGTAGTTGCTGTAAAAGAAAAAATACCGATAGCTAAAATTACAATAAGAACAACAACAACCCAGACGGTTTTTTTATTAAAAAAGACACCTTTCATCTTACATAGTATATCAAGTTTTTCTGTGTTGGCACACTATCATTGAGGAGAATAATTTTATAATGAACCATGGTATACTTGTACTCATACATGTAAACAATATGGCAAGAAGAAAAGATAAAGAAAAAGCATTAACATTACGTAAAAAAGGGTTTAGTTATTCTCAGATAAAGCAGGAGCTTGGTATTAGTAAAAGTACCTTAAGTAGTTGGCTTCATGACATACCCTTGTCACAATCTCGACTAAACGAGCTGCAGCGAAATGAAGTAGTTATTGAAAAAATTAGGGCAACAAAAAAGAAAAAACGGGATGCTAGACTCAATAGAGTTCTGAGTGTTGTTACGGGGGATATTGAGACCATTTCTGATAGGGAGTTTTTTATAGCAGGTTTTTTCTTGTATTGGGCAGAGGGAGGGAAAACACAAAAATATTCCATCTCACTTTCAAATACTGATCCGGCCATGATTCGAGCATTTATAAAATGGCTTAGAGTACTCGATATTCCTAATGAAAAGATCCAGGCCAAACTTCATTTATATTCGGATATGTGTATTGATACAGAGATTAGATACTGGATTAAGGAGACATCAATCCCCAAGAAAAATTTTATGAAGTCGTACATTAAGAAGTCAAAAATATCTGACTTAACGTATATACATCGAGGTCATGGTACATGTAATATCTATGTTGGTGGACGTGATATTTCAGAGTACGTTTTACAGGGTTTGTCGCGGATTGAATCCATGTACTAACTTGTCCATGACTAATGTGTGGCTAATGCTATAAGTCTCGTCGCGGACAAGTTCCTGAAACGATGGTCGCTAAATCAACATCATCGTATCGTGGACTAGCGCCACATCTGCCGTAAGGTTTGTTGTCACGAATCACTAAGTATATTTTTCTACCTCTTTCAGAATCTACTAAGTGTCCTCGGCTCAAGAAACAGTGTTTGCACACTGTTTCTTTATTCCTTCGCAAGCTCATCACGCTCCGTCGCGGATCAATGCGCGTTTGTCCCTGACTCGATGATTGCTAAAGCAATATCATCAAGTCGCGGACAAACGCCTCGCCTGTCCCTGACTCGATGATTGCTAAAGCAATATCATCAAGTCGCGGACACGAGCCGTTCCTGCCTCAAGGCAGGAACTAAGAAAAAGAACTATCAAACGAAAGTTTGATAGTTCTTTTTCTTGCTCGTGTCCGCCCACTTGGACTTGAACCAAGAAACCTTCGAGGTATAAGCTCGATGCTCTACCAATTGAGCTATAGGCGGTTATGAGAAACAGAGAGTAAGTGTACTTTACGTTTTGTCTGGATATCCAGATTTTCTGCAACGCCAATACTATACCTCGAATTTCTTGTAATCTCAATTGCATCCAGTGCTGGATTGTTGTGTTCTTTACCCTTCGGGTGTATCTTCAGTAAAGAAGGAGGTGCCTATGGAAAAGTTACTTTCTACAGTTTCGCACAAAGCCTTGTTTTTTTACTGGCACCGTACGAAGCAGAAAAAATGTTATTTAGTGCAGGAGAAGAAAATGTCTACATTTACTGCTCTGTACCCAAAGGACACACTCTTTGTTTGCCTTTTGGATACTGCACTCATCCCCAAAAAAGATCGCCCTGTAGATGCTGGGTTGTATATATATTGTTTGATTGATGTAGGTGGTCAGACAATGGGTCAATATTTTGATTCTACAATAGCTTTTGAAGAGGCTAGAGAAAATGGCTATGCTCCACAATGGTCTCACTGATGTGTAAGCAGTATTGAAAAAAGGCGACTCGACGAGTCGCCTTTTTGTTGTAATACACAAAGATTGTGTGGACATGATGTATGCAAAAAAATATATTTTGTTTAGGTACATTTCGTGCCTTCTGCAAATAAGGACAACGCAAATGAAACACATCAATTCCCAAAAGAGACCAATCCCCGTGTTCGATGTCCTGACTTGAAAGGAGGTGTCCTCCATGTTGTAACGGGACTCTAGATCCTGAATGGAGGGAAACAAATACATTTTTAAGGCTGCCACCCTGGCGGTCTTTTTTTATTCCATATGCAGCGCTTCACCTGTATGTACGACCTTATGGGATATCAGTGGGAAGTCTTTCAGCAGGTTTGGGTGGTTTGCTACGAGGGTCTGGGCTTCTTTTCGGGCGGCTTCTACCAGCTTGAGGTTTTTGATAGCTTCCATTCCTAGGTCAGTTAGGCCCGATTGCTTTGCTCCGTAGAGCTGTCCAGAACCACGGAAGTTCAGGTCGTGCTCGGCCAGCTCAAAACCATTTTTGGCAGTCTTCAGTGCCTTGAGTCGGTCCCGCGTTTTCTGTGACTTACTGTCAGTGACCGCAAAGCAGTACGCTTGGTCATTACTTCGAATCACACGGCCACGAAGCTGGTGAAGTTGTGAAAGACCAAAACGTTCTGCTCCTTCTATGATGATGTTGGTTGCATTGGGTACGTTTACCCCAACCTCCACAACAGAAGTTGCTACCAGGACGTCTACCTCGTGGTTTTCAAACTTTAGCATCATCGCATCTTTCTCTGCAGGTTTCATTTTTCCATGCAAAATACCAATTGAAAATTCTTGAAAGACATCTTTCTGCAGTCGCTGAGCTTCAGCAGTGACACTCTTCAGCCGTAGGGCTGTTGCTTTGTCTGGGTCTGGCTCATCAATACGAGGACAGATGACATACGCTTGCCGTCCTGAGGTAAGTTCACTTCGCACGTGGTCATACATTTTTTGAGACTGTCCTGGTCCTACTAGCTCAGTGATGATTGGTTTTCGTCCCGTTGGCATTTCATCGAGCAAGGTAATGTCGAGGTCACCATAAATAGTCAGCGCAAGAGTGCGGGGAATTGGGGTGGCTGTCATGGACAGTAGGTGTGGCATTCGCTCATCTTTTTTTGCTAGAGCTGCTCGCTGACGAGTACCAAAGCGGTGTTGCTCGTCGATGATGACGTACGCCAGGTGCTTAAACTCGACACTTTTGTATATAAGTGAGTGCGTTCCAATGACTATAGGTACTTCACCATTTTTTACCCACTTTAGCAGTTGTGCCTTACTAATCTTGGTTGGTTTTGTAGGGTCACCCTTACTGGGGTACTTCATACAACCAGACCCAGTAATGAGACCGATTTGAATCGGGAGGTGATGAAAGTACTCTATGAAACTTTCAAAGTGTTGTTTGGCGAGAATCTCTGTAGGTGCCATATATGCAACCTGTAAGTTTCCATACGCCAGGTCAGATACCTTGGTAGCCGTTTCTGACTTCGCTCCTTCTGGAGGGCGAGATGTTGCTACTGCATACGCGGTAGTGGCTGCTACGGCAGTTTTGCCAGAACCTACATCACCCTCAAGCAATCGGGACATGGCGTGGTTTCCGTTGAAGCTGTCGATGATTTCACTGATGGATTTAGTTTGAGAGTTGGTGAGTGTAAATGGGAATCGGTCCGTGAACTCCTTGATGTGTGCGGGGGAGGTTTTGAACTGGTACGTTGTAGCAGCGCTTACCTGCGCGCGTTCGATTGCTTTCTGAATTTGGATATAAAAAACCTCTTCAAAAGCAAAGCGCTTGCGAGCACTGGTTGCGTGCTCGGCTTTTTTAGGTGCGTGTACCCATACCAGTGCAGTGGAAAGCTCAGGTAGGTTGTATCGGCTGAGTATCTCTTTGGGGATAGGGTCTTGCAGACCTTCGAGTACATTTTTCTCAAAGCATTTTAGGGCGGTGTGATACAGCCACTTACTCGTCACTCCCTTACTTTCACGATAGACAGGGTAGAGAGTGTCGTCGGCTGAGGTGTCGGTCCCAGTGAATAAAGAATCATGCCGGTCAATAGGCAGTGAGTCGAGTTTTTCAACTTCTGGGTTGGCGATGTAGAGCTTGCCTTCAGAACCAGTCACTTTCCCCACCATTTTTACATACATTCCATCAGTCAGCATTTTTGCTAGATAGGGTTGGTTGAACCACATCACCTTTATCTTCGCTGAACCATCTTCAATAAACCCTTCAGCAATCGGTCGCTTCGTCGTCCAAGCCTTACGTGCCTTAAGTCCTGAGAGCTGCCCGTAGACAATTGCCTCCTGGTCTTTTACTAAGCCACCAACCGACTGTATGTCAGTAATGTCTTCATACCGTGCCGGGAGGTGATAGAGAAGCTCCTCCACCGTCTGGATACGCAGACGAGCCAGTGCCTTCTGGTGAGGCACGTCGATTCGGAAATGGTCTGCCAGTGTGTCAATGAGTTTCATGATAATAGTCAGTATACGCTAGTTGTAAAAATTTTTGTTTTCTGTACGATGGTTTATATGAAATCTGGAATGGAATCAGGAGAGCTAAAACAAAATGAACTAAGTGCATTACTAGAGTCTTTTAGTACACTGCGGCTAAACGAGATACCACAGGTACAAGTGGGCACTGCCGAGGGTATTTGGAAACGAGATAGTACTGTCTATGATATGAGAATGCTTGGAGAAACACTTACCTTTAGTATTCCAAATGATGCTGGAACACAAGAATACTACGAATCTGTTGATAATTCTGGGAAAAGATTTAGGAATAGAGAAACAAATGAGATGTGTATTTTGAGGATACATTTCCCAGAACGATAGTTCGGCCTAGAAACCAAAAAGAACCATGAGCACGTCCATGGTTTTTGTCTGATTTACATCCTCTGGAAAATAGCGGTTAACCGCTGTAGTTTCGTCTTTCTGTTTTTCTATTGCATGTTCTACTAACAGGTATATACTATTGGTAGGTTTAGTTCATTGATTGCAGTCAGGCTTTGTTTCCACTTGGAAACCATTCCGAGTCGTCATTCTGACACTCGAAACGAAGGTTGTACCTACAAGCCTCGGAAATGACTTACGTCATTTCCCAGCACTGTTCTTCATCTCAGCTTCAACTAGCTGACTAAATATAAGTACATCTGGATATATACATTTTATATATCTTCATCCGTCGACAAGCTTACGAATTCCCGTAAGTTTTGTTTTGTTTATAACAATATGACGAACATATGATCATGTCTCTAGTTTTATGATGGTATACTATCTCCACTAATTACTTATTACTTGAAAGATATTATGGCACCAGCAAAGAAAAAAGATTATGACAAAATGTCACTTGCCGCACATAAACAAATGCGGGGGAAGCTTGAGGTGGTCAGCAAGGGGAAATTAAAGACGAAAGATGATTGGAGTATGATGTACACCCCTGGTGTGGCTGCTGTGTCTTCGCATGTTGCAAAAAACCCAGCAGACGCCAGAAAATACACTATAAAGGGAAATACTGTAGCAGTGGTTTCTGATGGGTCAGCAGTGCTTGGTCTGGGGAATATTGGTCCTCTTGGAGCGCTTCCAGTGATGGAAGGGAAGTGTGCAATCTTTAAAGAAATGGCCGGAGTCGATGCCTTTCCAATTGTGCTTGATACCCAAGATACGGAAGAAATTATTGCAGTTGTAAAGGCGATTGCCCCTGGCTTTGGTGGGATTAATCTAGAAGACATGAGTGCACCACGATGCTTTGAGATTGAAGAGCGTCTAAAAGATGAACTCGACATCCCGGTGTTCCACGATGATCAGCACGGAACAGCGATTGTAGTGCTTGCAGGCCTGATTAATGCAGCGAAAGTAGTGGGCAAACGACTTGAGAAAATGCGAGTGGTGATTGTTGGTGCTGGAGCTGCCGGACGAGCCGTTGCACTACTACTTACTGAAGCAGGAATACAGGAAGTGATTGTCACTGATAGACAAGGAATTATATTTGAAGGGCGTACTGGGTTAGTCCCATACAAAAAAGCGCTGGCAAAAGTAACCAACCGAGGTTTGCTCCAGGGTGAGGTGCTTGATGCAGTCGATGGAGCAGATGTGTTGATTGGTGTGTCAGGACCAGGGACTATCTCTCGACATCATATAGAAAAAATGGCACCACAAGCGGTTGTGTTTGCACTTGCCAACCCAATTCCTGAAATCAAACCAGAGGATGCAAAGCTCGCTGGAGCAGCAGTGATCGCTACCGGGCGAAGTGACTACCCCAACCAAGTAAATAATTCTTTGGTGTTTCCCGGCCTTTTCAAAGGAGCACTTGCAACCGGTGTGGCAAATATAACTGAAGAGATGAAGCTGGCTGCAGCCAAGAAGCTTGCAAGCCTGGTTCCAAAACCAACTGCTACAGAGATTATCCCAGGGGTAATGACTAAAGACCTCGCAAAGAAAGTAGCCAGTGTAGTAAAAAAAGAGAAGTAAGAATGTGTGTCACCTATTCAGTCTGACTGGCAGAAATACTGTGGAACTACGTGGTGTGGCTGAGCTCTCAGTCGGGTATACTATACAGAGTACTACTTATAACTATTAGCACTATAGTATATGCAACCAAAAGTCAGCTCATTTATTAAGAAACTGCTTGATTTACGTGAAGGGGCCGAGGAAAAACAAGTAATTATTGACAACGTAAAGGATGACGGTGACTTTAGTAGTGCCCGTTTTTGGACACTGGTGTTCGCTATTGGTATTGCGTCGGTGGGATTGAACATAAACTCTATCCCGGTAGTGATTGGTGCCATGCTTATATCTCCATTGATGGGTCCGATGGTGAGTATGGGGCTTGCCCTGTCGATTAATGACTGGGGTCTATTACGGCGTTCGTTTAGAAACATGCTTATCCTGACGGGTATTAGTATTGGTATATCCGCTCTCTACTTTGCGCTATCTCCTATTACTAACGCACAGTCTGAATTGCTCTCGCGAACCCAGCCGACCATTTTTGATGTGATTATTGCGGTGTTTGGTGGGCTGGCAGGCTTCATAGGTGTCAGTCGAGCCAAGTATAACAATGTCATTCCAGGGGTTGCTATTGCCACCGCCTTGATGCCACCGCTGTGTACTGTGGGGTATGGTATTGGGACTATGCAGATACAGTTTGTGTATGGTGCGTTTTATCTGTTTTTGATAAATAGTATTTTCATCTGCCTCTCAGCCTTTCTGGTTGCATCATACTTAAAATTACCTAAGCGTGAATACCCTGATTTGGAACAGAAGAAGCGCGTTAAACGTATTATTACCGCAATTATTTTGGTCATTATTATGCCTGCTGCCTATACCGCGTACACCTTTGTGCAGCAAAATAATTTCAATCAGCATGCTGACACATTTATTCAACGAGTATTTGTAGAGGAGGGGCATGTGGTGATTTATAAAAATATTAATTATTCACCAACAGATGCAAAGATAGAGTTGGCATTTTTAGCGGAGAGATTTACCGATGAACAAATTCAAGAGTTTACCAATCGGTTAGGGGACTACAGTCTTGAAGGAACGACATTGCTCATACGACAAAACAACTTTGCGCTCACCGAAGAAGAGTGGCAGTTAGTTGTCTCAGAGTTGCAAGGTGACGGAGATAAGGTGCAGGCACTAGAAGCATTACTAGAGAGTGAGCGTCTTTCGTTTGAAAGCCCGTCACGCCTCCTAGAGGAAGCAAAAGTACTCAATGAGAAAATTGACGATATAGCAGTTAGTTCAATGGAGCATGGGGAAGTGCGGACAAACCCCACTGATGTACAAAAAGTAGTCTTGGTGTATACCGCCACCAGCTCAGCGCCAATGACAATTGAAGAAGCTGATGTAATATCACGTTGGATTCAGGAAAGGCTCGTGGATGATGTAGTAGTGACCTACTTCAGACCTGAGCCAGTAGCAGCTGCGGCAACAGCCTCAGATACTCAGTAGAAATAGTGGAAAGTAGGTGGGTTTATGACAGATGAATAGACTGGTTGTATGACCGGTAGAGGTTTTTAATTTCGTTTGTCAGTTACTCTATAGAGCTACGCAGGTCTTGGCTGTAGGTAGTACTTGAGGCATCAACTTGCTCATTGTCTACTAGGTGGGCCGCTTTAATTTCGTCAAACGGTTTGTCGGTATCAATTAATTGTAATTCATACAGTACTTCATCAAAGTATCCTGGCAGGATGGTTTTCCAAGTGATAGGAAAATCTATGGTCGACATTTTTTCAACCGCGCGAGTAAGTTCATTCGTGCAGTTACGTGTCAATGTGTTGTACATGCGCGGTGTGTGGTACACGTCATTAATTTCTACTGCCATGAGATTAAATAGTTCCCGTGCCTGCTCTGGAGTGGCTCTAGTAGGGTACAGGTGCACTCGTTCTGCTCTATGTCCAGTTCGTACTCCCACTATGTCCGCTTCAGAGCCAACAACATAAATAATTTCGTATTGCCGTAAAATACCCTTCAGTGGTGAAAATGCTTCATCATCTTCACGGCGTGTCTCAACGGAAATTACCGCGTGCGTTCCATCTGTAAATCCAAAACTTAAAAATATATGAGCTAAGCCTTCGAAGTCATCAAAGTGTGAGATAAATACATCTACCCCTGTGATAGTGTCCAAGTCAAATGAAACAGTCTCATAGGCTATATCTGCAGAGGTAGTTCCCGTCCAGTGAAAGTTACGATAATTTTCTATAGTTATCTCATTGCTGGTAGTAGAGTAGGCAATTAGAGGTAGTTCTTCATGACCCAGTTCCCAGTTGCGATCGTGTGATGGTTGAAAGGTTAGAAACAGAGCTATATACAACCCTCCAATAAGTATGGCGAGACACAGTACCGCTTGGAGAATCCGATGGCGACGAAGATATAACATGTACCATATAGTATACGCCAACAAGATGATGTAAGCGTGAGCATTTGAAATGAATAGCTAAGTAACGTACTATACTCAGCGCAGGAGACGTGTCAGAGTGGTCTATCGTGCTTCCTTGCTAAGGAAGTGGGGTGTTAAGCCCCCGGAGGTTCGAATCCTCTCGTCTCCGCAAATACCAAAACCACAAACAAAGCCAAAGCTTTGTTGTGGTTTTGTAGTATTTACGAGAGACGAGAGGATTCGAAAAGGTTGCCTGATATTTTGCCAGAAATATCGACAACCTATACTGGTCATGTAATGACCGAAATTCCTCTCGTCTCCGCATCCAAGGCTTTAATTTTCACTCAAAATTAGCTATACTGCTGAGGTTGAAAATCTAAAAGCAGAAGGTAATTTGGAGAGTTGGCTGAGTGGATGAATTGAGACTTACGTCTCAATTCATCCGACCAAAGGGAGGTGGACGAACTTGTTCGAGCCTCAGCCTGCTCTCAAGAAGTACACAGTAGTTTTGGAGAGTTGGCTGAGTGGTCGAAAGCAGCAGTTTACTAAACTGCCGAACTTTAAACGGTTCCAAGGGTTCGAATCCCTTACTCTCCGCATATACAATTTACGCCCTCTGGGGCGTTTTTGTATATGCGGAGAGTAAGGGTGCAGCTTTTCTTAAGAAAAGCGTTGCACGATTCGAAAAGCGCTTTGTGGTAGTTTCCGAGCGTAGCGAAGGAAAATACCCAAACGCTAGACTGAACATGTAATGTTCGAATCCCTTACTCTCCGCATATACAATTTACGCCCTCTGGGGCGTTTTTGTATATGCGGAGAGTAAGGGTGCAGCTTTTCTTAAGAAAAGCGTTGCACGATTCGAAAAGCGCTTTGTGGTAGTTTCCAAGCGTAGCGAAGGAAAATACCCAAACGCTAGACTGACATTGGTATACTATTAGGTATACACAAGGGAACGATTATGATGATCGGGTACCTGAAAGTATTTCTCTATACAAAATAAATCAAAAATTAACTAGCTTTTATATGAAAAAACTTGTTACCGCTCTTGGCCTAGTTGTGCTACTAACAGTCGTAGCTTTTGGTATATACAAATTCAATGGTATTAATAACGATATTCACGTAGAGCAAGCTGAGGTTACTGAGGCTGCTGTTGAGACTGTAGCAGAAATAAATGAAGTGCAAGCAACCGTGTCTCAGACAGAGAAAGAAGTACAATCTGTTGCTGATTCTGGTACACAAACAGACAAGGTTGCAAAAAGCGCTGAGGTCGCCCCTCCTCCTCCGGTTGAAACACCTGATCCTGTAGCAGAACCAGAACCAGAACCTGTAGCAGAACCAGAACCTGTTGCAGAAGTCGATTTCACTATTATTAAGCATACTGACCCTGATTTCAGTGATACCCCAAAAAAAGTCACTGTATTTGGTGTGCCAATCTATGCCTTTGCTGCAGTGCCTGACGTAAAGATCACTCACGCAGCAAACCTCATGGCCCAGTATCTCGACAATAATGAAGACGGAGTGGTTGATGACCTAGCGGTTGTGAATGCTATGAAAAACAATAAGTCATTTCTGATTATGTGGGCAAAAGAATCTGACGTGGATGACTTTGATTTCCCTGATGGCTATTATGGGCAAGATTTGGGCTCAGATGAAACAAGTCCTAAATGGCATCAAAACAAGTCGGGTGAATTTGATGCTGCCTTGGAAGAGGTATTGCATCTTGTTACTGGTGCGGGTTATGCCTACGCGTATCCCGATGTATTTGGAGAAACCAGAGGTACAGAACTTGCCAATGCCATGGATACCGCTCGTGGCGGGTACTTCAAAAAAGTGCCTTCTTCGTACCCAAGTAATGCCTGGTATAGCTATGATGATACAACGTGCGATTATGCCTGCATGATTACCGAGTACTTTTATTGGTCACTCTCTTCACATCTCGGCGCTCAAAGTTCAAGAGCGAATGAAATCGATGAGGAGTGGAGGGCAAATACTCCAGCGATACTCAAGTCAAAAGATACTGCAGTCTATTCACTCTTGACCAACTCAAGCTACAGTCTCCCAACTGTTCTACCCGATGGTTCGTATACTCAAACTACTGATGATTAAGGGTGGCTGACCACAGTTGGTCGATCTGTGTGCTTCCCATACTCACCTAAGAGGGCAATCCTCTAAACCCAAGACCCTACCATCCTACCTAACCTTAGACTGAAACTTAGTTACTACAAACGCAGATACTCTCCTCCAGCAACGCTTCACCTTGGCGCTGGTGACAATCAGCCACGACCCTATAAAGGTTGTTAGTATAAACGAGAATACAGTGAGATACCCCAGTGTTTGAATCCAGTTAGAGTGAGTTGAAGGTAGTCCGCAAATAGTGCACATACTTTTAAATGCTAGCGGTGTGTTTTGTGTGAGCCACGTACGGTTACCTCAAGCTCATCAATGTCAAAGTCTTGAAGTCCCAGTAGCTTGATGATTTTTTTATCAGGAGCGGTAAAGTGAATTACTTTTTCGCATTGCCCACAGACAGCGTGATGGTGTGGTTCGTGTTGATATTCAAATCGTGCTTCTTGAGTGCCAAGCTGGAGCTTTTTGATTATTTTTTCTGTAGTGAAGTATTCAAGGTTGCGGTACACCGTTGCGAGGTCCATATCTGGCACCAGAACGTGCACCTCGGCAGCTGAGAGGGCAGCCTTGTTTTCTTTTAAGGCATCAAGGATAGCCTGACGTTTTTTAGTTAGTTTTATTTTCATATGCGAATTGTTTGCATAATAGCATTCTTCTGCTATACTGGCAATTGCGAATCATTTGCATTAAATCGTCACATAAAATAAATTGACTATGAAAAATACAGCAGGAATTATAATTGGTGTTGCGTTACTCGTGGGGGGTGCGTACTTTTTCACCAACAATCAGGATGATACAACAGACGTAGCTGAGGTGCAGTCTTTATCAATTGCCACTTCTTTTTATCCACTAGAGTTTGCCTTAGAGCGAATCGTTGGTGAGCTTGGTACAGTGACCAATATTGGTGCTGGGAGAGACCCACACAACTTTAAGCCAAGCACTCAAGATATGTTGGTCATGCAGCAGTATGACTTAGTTGTGCTGCAAGGGGCAGATTTTGAACCGTGGGGAGACGATGTTATCACGCGTCTTGAGGCAGACAGTGTACCAGTTATGTTGGCAACAGCTGACCTTGAACTCCGTGAAGGTGGAGATAGTCATGGAGGTGAAGATATACATGGGGAAGAACCTGCTGATGCACATGAACACGAAGCAGGCGCTCATGGTGACGAACATGCAGAAGAATCACACGGTGATGAAGATAAGCATGGTGCGTTCGATCCTCACACCTGGCTCAATCCAGTACTATTTAGTGAAATGGTAGAACATTTAGCTGAAAAAATTGCTACACTAGACCCTAGTAATGCAACGGTGTACTTAGAAAATGCTGCAGCCCTTCAGGCTGAGCTTGCAATGCTAGATGCTGAGTACACAAATCGACTGTCAAATTGTGAGCTAGACGAGGTTATCACATCGCACGATGCTTTTGGGTACGTTGCTGACCAGTATAACTTCGAAGTACATTCCATTGCTGGACTATCTACGCAAGACACGCCATCGGTGACAACGCTTGCTACGCTACGAGAAGAAGCTGAGGAAGGTATCGGGGCTATCTTACTTGAAGAAAACAGTATTACTGCCTACGGAGAAACCTTGGCTCGGGAGACTGGTCTGCAGACGCTTAGTCTAAATCCAATTGCATTCATGATCCCTGCAAATGAAACCTACCTAACCTTAATGCAGAAAAATCTCGACTCGCTCGCAATTGCACTAGCTTGTAATGAATAATTCAGTTATCAATGTGAAAAATGTGACTAAAGCTGTCAATGGACGACAGCTTTTAGTCGATGTAAGTTTTGAGGTTGCTGAGCAGTCTCTGGTCTCATTGATTGGTCCTAATGGTGCTGGGAAGTCTACCTTGGTTAAGATAATTTTGGGTCTTGATGCTCACTATGATGGGTCAGTTGTTATTAAGCCAGGGGAGCGGGTGCAGTATATTCCGCAACTTGCCATGGACGACCAGTACCAGTTGCCGATGTCAGTGTACGAGTATATATCTATTGCTACCAATCGACTCTATGGTACAAATTCAAAGCAGGTTGATTTTGAAAAAACCCTGACCCACGTAGGTGTGGCGGTTGAAAAGTTATACCAATCCTATACCAGTCTCTCTGGCGGTGAGCGGCAGCGAGTGGCAATTGCCCGGGCGTTGCTTGGTAATCCGACAATCCTCGTGCTCGACGAACCGTTAGCTGCAGTAGATTATGCGTCACGCTCTGGTTTGTATGAACTGATTCGTCATCTCCAGCAAGATCATAAAATGACGGTGCTGTTAGTGTCTCACGATATTGATAGTGTCCTGCCGCTTAGTGACCAAGTGCTATGTCTGAACAAGTCACTGCATACTGACTGTCACCCGTCGCAGTTTACCGCACAAGGTGGTCAGCCCAATCAGACTATGCATCATCATTGTTAAATATGGAATTACTTACCTATACATTTGTACAGTACGCATTTCTTGGAGGAATATCCATGGCTGTTTTGACAGGGATACTGGGACCGTTTGTCGTACAGAGTCGGCAGTCAATCGCGTCTGACATGTTTGCCCACGTGGCGTTGGCCGGTATTGGGGCCGCATTGCTAGTTGGCGTTAGTCCCTGGTGGGGCGCACTACCAGCGCTTATTATTGTCAGTACGCTGATTTGGTGGATGCTTGATTCTGGTACATACAGTCCTGATGCCCTGGCCATGTTTTTCCTCAGTGGCGGTCTGGCGTTGGCATTAGCATTTGTACATCTCGCTCGAGATACAGTATTCTCTTTTGAGAATTATCTGTTTGGAAGTATTTTGACCCTTACAACCACAGACGTCATGGCTATATTTGCCTCGACTCTATTGGTCGTTGGTATCGTATGGTATGCCTGGTATCCGTTATTAGGGGCAACCCAAAGTCCGCGGTATCTCGTCCCATTTCGACGTACACCAAAAGTTGTGCAGCTGTTATTTTTCTGGTTACTAGCAATTGTAGTGTGGGTAGGGATTAAAACTATCGGGGGACTATTGATTGGTGCGCTACTGGTGATTCCGGTTTTAACTGCCCGCAGTTGGGCGACATCGTTTAAGCAGCTAGTACTACTGTCTACATTGGTTTCAGTCCTGTCAGTATCTCTGGGTCTGATTACTGCACTCTACGTAGACCTACCACCGAGTAGTCTGATTATTGGTATGACCATTTTATTATTTATACTACAGTCGGCCACACGGTTTGTTATGCAAAAGAGATTTGGATAGTTCGGAATAAAGATATGCAGTAGTCAATTACTAACCAAGTAAAAAGATGCTTTCTATCCACCCTATGACCGCCGTGATACCGCCAGTCATAAAAAGATAGATAACCCCAGCGCCCAGCAAGAAGAGTCCACCTAGTTCCCAAAGATCTTTCCAGTCTTTTTCTTTCTTGCACTCTGTAGCTTCTTCACTGAGTTGTTTTTCAATTCGTTCCAATTGTGCAGCAATCGAGTTAAGAGTGACTTTGGATTCACTTTTCATAGGTTAGTTATTTGTTTGGTACAGAGATGAGGTCATTTGTTTCCCAAATCTGAGTTATCGTGCTTTCTTTGGTAAGTACCTCAGTCACTATGAGATGTTCCAGTCCAATAAACAAAGCGGTTAGGCTGTGTGCCTGCATCTCCAGGGTATCTTTGGGTACTCCTATTTTTTTAAGCCAACGAGTAAATTGCTGCCCGACAAACTGTTCACCCTTTTGATTAATGTCTGCCACCAGGTCCCGCGTGCGTTCTGATACTGGTTGTCTAAGTATCTGTGCGTACTCCCGCAGAGACGGTTCTTGTAGTACATGAATAAGGTATTCAACAAAGAACGTTCTGAGCTGGCTGTGCGCGTCAGGGAGTACCGCAACTATTTCTTCATACCAAGTATCCCAACTAGCTTCATAAGTAGTTATAATCTCCTGAAGCAAAACCTCTTTGTTTTTGAAGTGATGATAGAGCGCGCCACGAGTTACTGAAGACTGTTCAGCAATGTCAGTGGTACTTGTACTATCAAAACCTTTATGTGCAAATAAGGTTCGGGCAGTCTGGAGTATTAATTGACGAGTTTCTAAGCTTTCTTCGAGGGTACGCTTCATAATTCTGTAGTAGTATGCTTTTTAGGTCTCCAGCCAGGGCGGCCGAACACGAACATCCACTTATTATACATTCCTGGCGTTTTCCACACATCACGAGCGATTGAAGCGTACTCCCTAGTATGTACAGTTACTACGTTGTAGGTATCTAGATTTTGCACCAAGCCATATTTGACTGTTTCAACCTCAGGCTCGTAGGTGCCAAACAGATGGTCCCACACCATCAGAATGCCACCATAGTTTTTGTCCAAGTAGATTGGATTTGCACCATGATGCACGCGATGGGCAGATGGTGTATTAAATACCTTGTCCAACCAACCCAAATGACCAACTCGCTCGGTATGCACCCAGTGCTGGTAGACGGCCACAATAATAAGACCAATAATTGTCTGCGGGACGGTAAAGCCAATCAGAATCATGGGGATTAAAAATATCCACTCAATCAAGTCTTCAAACCAGCTCAGTCGGTAGGCAACGGAGAGATTAAACTCTTCAGAAGAGTGATGCACACTGTGATGCGCCCAGAGAATACGTACTTCATGCTCAAATCGATGCATCCAGTAGTAGGTCAGGTCAGCTACTACAATCGCCAGTACCCATGTCCACCACGTATGGGGTATTTCCCATGGTACTAAGAGGTATATAACGTAGAGCGCAACTACCGCAGCTGCTCCTATAAAGGTACGGGCCAGTAACTCTTTAGTGATACCAGTGAGCACATTCACCCCAGTATCTTTCCAGTCACGTTCTCGTTCTCCAAAATAGTCCACAACGATATCAAGCATCGTGAGGGAAAACATGACCAACGAACCAACGCCAGCCCAAATAATAATATTGGAATCAGCAAAGTGGGAAATCATCAAATCAAACGACATACAGGCTAAGTGTTATTTATACATACACCATTGTATGTATAATGTAGACCTTGTCAAGCTTTTGGGTGTGGGTGGTGGGGATAGGGGGATATATCCGTAAAGTCACCCGCGTGGGGAAGCGTAGTCTGTCAGTAGTGATACCAGCAGACATCGTCAAAGAGCTCAGTATCCGCGAGCGCCAAAAACTCGTAGTACGCCGCTCATCTACGGAGTCCCGGTCTCCGTAGACTCTAGTTCTTAGAGCGCTCGAGACACGTTCAAAAAATAAAAGCACCTACTTAAGGTGCTTTTATTTTGTGCAACCAATTTCTACTCAACTGGTAGATCACCTTCACCACTCACTTTTGTAGTAATGTAGCCAATCAATCCGCCCAAGAATATACCATCAAGGACTGCCCAATACGGAGAAGTGAGACCGGTCCAGATCACAATATCAAGCGACATAAACGGTCCCAGTTCGTCTTTGGCTAGTAATACTAGGAGGAAGAAGAAGATGGCTCCAACCAATGGTCCACGTACCCACCAAGTAAACTTCCAGCCTTTAAACATAGGGTGGTGCGTAAAGACACCAAACAAACCGATAAAGGTACTCATCAAAATCATTAAGAGTACAAAACCAATTTTGAATTCCAGAGTTGTTTCAATGGGAATAAGCGGTAAGACGAGTATAACTAAAATTCCAATCACTGCCCCCGAGTGTTTCGCTGACCGCCAACCGACCGGCTAAAGAGTGTTTACTAAACATAAAAATATAATTATCCATTAAGCTTCTTTACCACCACAATAGCATAATTACCTACCGGATAAAAAGGGACAGGGACAATACAACGAGAAGTATGTGTTCTCAGTGAATATTCGCCTAGGCAAAGACCAGGCACTACTATCAGGAGACGCTATATGCCGTACTAGTTTTGGTATACTTAGATTATGAAAAAAATAATAGTGGGTTCTGTCTGTTTGTTGTTTCTCGGCAGTGCATCACATAGTGTCAGCGCAGGAGAGTATCGTTGTGATATTACTTCTACTCGGGCGGCCGGCTGTAGTGAGTACGTTGATGTTACACACTCCTGTAATTTCCCAGATGATTTAAATGTATTGCGAACTGAGCAATCAAAAACTAACTCGTTCACGTACCCTGAATTTTGCACAACAACCTGTGCTGAAAACAGCGGTATCCCAAAACACTGCCAGGCAGGCAGAATTAGTGCTGCACAGACGACAGCAATAGATGATACACAAGAAGTGCCTGACAGTGACGTACTCGTAGAAGGGGAGATTGATGGAAGTACAATCCTTGGAAATGCGTATGGTGGTGTAAAAATTGTGGTTACTAGGTTTTGGAGCTGGCTCCTAGTTGCTGTCAAAGGCGAGAGCTTTGAATTAAAGCCTATGAGCACCCCTGTGGCTGGAGTACGAGGGTAAGGGTTGAGTAGAAAAAAGTTAGCATTACATAAAAGGGGACAGGGATAATAAAATTGGGACAGTGGTGTTAGCCATCATGTATAAGAAATTAGCAGGTTCGAACGTATGTTCATAGACACTCCGACGTAAAAAAGAATCACTGCTTTAATGCACGCATTAAAGCAGTGATTCTTTTACTTGGTACCCTTTTTATTCTTTTGCACTTTTAGACGTCTATTGATTTTTCATGAGCATTTGAAATGACACTTTTCCAGATCGGGCATCTTTGGTGAATTTGCTCTTATTTGCTTGTATTTCTGTAAGTACCTTTTGATCGATACTTGTTTGTGGGTCGTGTAGGGCGTCCCAAATTATCATTTCAACAAGCAGTGGAACGAGGTCTTTCCCTTTCTCTGTTAGTTCGTACTTTGCGTGGCCCTCTCCAATTTTCAGTATAATTTCTTCGGTCTGAAGAAGCTCCAGTCGGTCTGACAAGATATTTGTTGCTATGTTCTCTGGAGACTTTGTAAAAGCAGTAAAAGTATTTTTTCCAGCAAATACAATATCTCTCAAGACTAACAGCGTCCATCTGTCCCCAAATATGTCCAACCCTTTTGCAATAGAGCAGGGTGTTTTCCGTTTTTTCTCATTTATTTATTATACTAGGGTATTTACTTGCGTAATGCAAGTAAATACCCTAGTATTAAGGGAGGCAATTTATTACTAATGCACACTGCTATTACTCATAATAAAATACCCATGTCTGAACAAAAAGAAGAGCTGGTGGTGAATGGCCTCACTTTACCAAAAGGTAAAACAGCCATACTGGTGATGGACTGTCAGAACGATATTGTGCACGAGGATGGCAAGCTTGGTGGACAGCTTACCAGTCGTATTACAGAAAAAAATATCTTTCAGACAATTAGTAAGCTGACAGCGGCAGGAAGAACGGCCGACGTGCCGATTATATATGTTCGGCACGCATATGGATCGGACTACGCCGCTCTGCCGGAAAACGTCAGTTTCTTTCAAGCTATTAAAAAAATGCAGGCCATGCAAGAAGGGACATGGGGAGCTGAGGTGCATGCAGACCTAACTCCTCTACCTCAGGATATCGTGATTACTAAAACACGTGTCAGTTCTTTTTATGCGAGTCCTTTAGAAGGCATCCTAAATGCCCAAGGAATTACGCATCTTGTGCTAACCGGCATAGCCACTGACGGTGTGGTCGAGGGGACGGCACGAGATGGATCCGACCGAGGCTATACTATTATTATTCCTGATGACTGTTGCGTTGCTACGGTTGAAGAATCGCACAGGGTGATTTTGGACGGTATGCTGGGGAACCTGACTACGGTGTGTGCTGCTGAGGATGTGATTCAGGCGTTGGCCTGAGAACAAAAGAACAAAAGAACAAAAGAAATAAAGTAATTGTTACTATTAAAAAATTAAGAAAAATATGCAAATTTTAGCTATAAGCAAATTAAAAGACGGAGTAACCATGGACAAAATTGGCTCGCACGCAGCCGAGGAAATCAAGCATACACTGGAAGCGTATTTAGACGGGAAAATTCGTAGTTTTTGGTTTCAAGTAAACAGTCCTGGTGTTGTGTTTATCTTGGAAAGTAAGGATGAGGACGAAGCTCGTCAAGTAATGGATGAAATGCCACTTGCCGTTGCTGGATTTATGGACGTTGATTTGATTCCTCTCCAGCCATTGTCACCGCTAGGTACACTGATTGGTCGAAAAATGGCATTTTAATAAATATAGTGTAAAAATAAAAACCCGTCCTAGACGGGTTTTTATTTTGCCGTACGAAGAGACTTGTATCTAAAGCAGGTAACCTCATGGTCGTTCACGAGCCCCATTGCCTGCATCATTGCATACATAATGGTTGACCCTACAAAATTCATGCCGCGTTTTTTGAGGTCTTTGCTTATCTCATCTGAGAGGTCGGTGGTGGCTTTGACGTCGCGCATGTTTCCAATTTTGTGTTGCACAGGCGTACCATCTACAAATCCCCATAGGTAGTTATTAAAGGAGCCAAATTCTTTTTGTATTTCCAAAACTACCTTTGCATTCCTAATTGCAGAGTTAACTTTCAATTTGTTTCGTACAATTCCGGCATTCTGTAGGAGTTCAGCTACTTTTTGTGCATCATACTTCGCAACCTTATTTATATTAAAATTATCAAATGCCTTGCGGTAGTTTTCACGTTTGTTTAAAATCGTGTTCCAGGAAAGTCCGGCTTGAGCACCTTCTAGGGTAAGAAACTCGAACAAAAGATTCTCATCATGTACGGGAGTACCCCATTCTTCGTCGTGATACTTCATCATAAGTTCGGTGCTATTTTCTGGCCACGCACATCGTTGTTGCTTTTCCATATAGAAAGTATAGCAAAAAGTACTGATTTTAATCAGTTCTTTTCGAAAGCCGTGACTCTCAGGTGTCTGACTTCTGTGCTATATCTAAACCAGCCAGCCTGATATAATTCAGGCATGAAAAAAGGCTTTACTTATATCGTAGTTATTGGTGTGGGTGTTTTGCTCACGCTTGCACTGATGGCCCAGTTCTTTCTTGATGGGAGCAGGGAAGATAACAGTGTTGCGGTGCTAGAAACAGCCTCACGTGACGTTGCTACAACCACACGCGCAGTGGCAGATGAAATTGTGATAGCTCAACCTACAGAGATAGCGATGGAGACGGCCGAGTCTGCACCAGAATGTGTTGTGATTGAGGATTTTGCCGGAGGTTCAGCGCAACTGCCATGGTTTACCGTCAACGACGGTGTGATGGGTGGGCGTTCGCAAGGTTCTGTTTCACTTCAGCAGGAGGTGCTCGTACACGCTGGCGTCCTGAATACTAACGGCGGCGGCTTTTCATACGCTGGGGCTCGGTTGCCGGCAAATATTTTAGTGGGCTACAATCGACTCCAGGTCCGCCTGAATACTTTTGGTCGCCAGTACGCTGTGAACTTTGGCGATTCACGTAATAGGAGGATTTCTCACCAGGCACAGATACCAGGAAGTCCTTCGGATTCTTGGCAGGAAGTGTTTATTGATTTTGATCAGACCGTGCCAACAATTTTTAGTCGCCGGGTGAATAGTGCATCGTTTTCAGCCAGTGCTATAGAAGATCTAAATTTTATCCTAGCTGATGGAATAAATGGTCCATTTAGGATGGAGATAGATTGGATTAAAGCGTGTATATAGGAGGGGAGTACGTAGGTTTCTCTCAGAGGCTTCTCCTGTGAGAACGTTGGTAGGTGTTCGTTATAGCTCTACTGCCATCCATTTAGATTTAGTAGAAACTAGCATGAGTATCATTTCGTAGCAAGGGGTGTCTCTTAAAAACAAGGTATACTGTATACATATGGAATCCTTTTACCCTTTTTTTCTGATTGTGTTTTCAGGTGTTTTTTTCTCAATGCTTTCTATTCGGACCCACATCCCATGGGCGGTAATGCTGATTATTGGTGGTGTGGTGTTTGGACCTAGTGTGCTGGGGATATTGTCGATTGATCCAACCATTGATTTTATTGGTCAGATTGGGTTGGTGTTCTTAATGTTCATGGCTGGTCTAGAGACTAAAATATCCCATTTTAAGGAATTTCAAAAAAATCTTCTACTCTTGGCAGGTATAAATGGACTTATTCCCTTTATAGTAGGCTTTGGGCTAGTATTACTACTGGGGTATGAACTCATTACTGCCCTGATTGTAGGGGTTATTTTCATTTCTTCTTCAGTAGCGGTAGTAATTCCTACCCTTGAGGTGACTGGTATGCTCAGGACCAAGCTTGGTCAATCAGTAATTATCACAACGGTCTTACAAGACATTACGAGTCTTGTACTGCTCTCTTTGTTGCTCCAGTCTGTTGATCCAGTAACCGAGGTTCCTTTGTATATCTTCTACCCAGTGTTGCTCGGGGTACTTATTGGACTTCGTCTCTTAATCCCTAAGCTCCGTGCTTGGGTCACTTCAGTTACCAAAGATTCTCCAGGACTGTTTCAGCTAGAGTTCAGGTCTACCTTCTTGATATTGATAGGAACGGTTATTGCGTTTGAGTTACTTGGTTTGCACCCGATTGTAGCGGGGTTTTTCTCTGGCTTAGTGTTAGCTGATTCAATTAAGAGTAAGATACTGAAAGATAAGATAAAAACCATTAGCTATGGGATATTTATACCCACATTTTTTATTGTGGTTGGATTGCAGACAGACGTGAGTGTCTTTCAGGATACTCGAACAGTTCTTCTGATAATGGTGCTGCTTGTAGGTTCACTGGTCGCCTCAAAGTATATAAGTGGCTACGTGGCAGCCAGAGTTGTTGGTTTTGATATGCTAGAATCAAAATTCTTTGCAGCAACATCACTCCCACAGCTTTCTACGACTCTGGCAACGGCGTTTGTAGCTTTTAGTCTGGGTCTGATAGACCAGACCTTGCTTACATCGCTAGTGATACTAAGTGTCGTTACTGTGTTACTCAGCCCAGTGCTTATCCGACGATACGCAACCCGTTTGCAAGCAGAGAAGGAAGATAACAAATAGTATGGTGCTGAAATATACACCAGTGCTACGTCGATGCAGGTCGGAGCAAATGCCTTGCACTCTGTTAGAATCTTGGTACTATATTAGTTGCAAACGGTTTGCATTTGCATAGTAATGCATCTGTATGATACTTGAGACAAGACTAGCTGTTGCTCACTTAGAGCATGCAAAAGGAGTATCGTTTGATAGTAAAGAGAAGCTGTAAAATAAAGTATGAAACTATATCTGTATATTCTAGCCTGTGTTGCCGTCATCGTCTTTGTGCTACCGCAGTCAGCAATAGCGCAGGGAGTATTTAATCAGGATCAAGGTATCTGGCACGGTAAGGTGATTGATGTTGTTCGAGATGAGATGCGAATTGTTCCAGGTACCGACACAGAACATTTGTACCAAACTATTGCAGCCGAAGTGCTCGACGGTCCAAAAGAAGGAGAGATTATAACCATCGAAAATGACTATCTTCAGCTGGATGAGGGTGATAAGTTTTACTTTCGGTACAGCGTGTTTAGGGATGGTTCTGAAGCGTTTGGGGTGCTCCATATCGACAGAAAAGGTTCGCTCCTCTTGCTGGCTGGTTTATTTGTGTTTGCAGTGATTGCCTTTGGTGGCTGGCAAGGGGTTCGTTCGCTGTTTGCCCTTGCGGGTAGTTTCTTTGCTATCTTTTATATCCTGATGCCGAGTATTCTTGGTGGCTGGCATCCGGTACTGGTGAGTGTCCTCGTGGCTTCATTTATTCTATTTGCAGCTATCTTCTTTACTCATGGCTTTAATCGAGAATCGGCTGTGGCGTATTTTGGGACTATGATTGCAGTATTTTTAACCAGTATATTTGCAATATTTTCAGTACATCTCACTGACTTGTCTGGTTTTTCCTCAGAAGCATCAACCTTTCTTAACTTCAATACCCGAGGGTCACTTGATTTTACGGCCCTCCTGCTGGGGGCTATGATTATTGGAGTGTTAGGGGTCCTTGATGATATTGCGGTCACGCAAGCTGCGGTTGTTACTGAGTTATTTAATAGCAATACGTCGCTGAGTCGATTGCAGGTCTATCGTAAAGCGCTGCGAGTGGGGCGGGAGCATGTGGGCGCTCTAGTAAATACCCTAGTGCTTGCGTATGTAGGTGTATCACTGCCATTACTGTTGCAGTTTTACACAGCTTCATCAAGCTTGAGTATGTCTATTAATTCTGAGCTATTTGCGACTGAAATTGTTCGTACGATTGTGGGAAGTGTAGGACTTATTCTGGCAGTTCCAATCGTGACATTTCTGGCAGTGTGCTATCTCAAGGATTACAAGCCAAAACATGGTCACTCACATTCTCATGGACATGGATATGGATAAACTACGGTTATTAAAAGTACATACGGTATAGTTAGCCCTATAAACATATATTCTATGAGTACAATACAAAAGCAAAAACAAAAAATTGAAGCTGAGATACGTGCGCTTGAGGAAATGGGCGGGTCGTTTGGAGGTAAAGCAAAATATGTACGAGACTCTGTTTTTATACATTTTCCAATTATATTTGCTTTGCTTACGACGTTTGGCCTGGTAGCCACCTTTTACGGGTTTGAAAAAATAATTGATGAAATTGCATTTTTCGCAAATCATCCAATACTGGTCTTACTGGCAGGTCTGCTCGCTTTAGCAGTAACAGGTAGGTTATATAAAAAATTAAATTAGGCACTACACCACGTGAGGAATTTTGGAGAAAATAGATACTGACTGTATGTGTTAATGCGCCAGCGCTACACAGGTTATTTTTTTTGGGCAACACTGCTTCAGTACCGCCCTAGCTTCGCGCAGTGTTGCCCCAGTGGTCATGACATCATCGATAAGTATAAGATGTTTCCCGGCCAGTTTTGTTGTTGCGGTGAGCTGGTGTTTGATAGAAAAGGCTCCACACAGGTTACGCAGTCGTTCTGCACGGGGAAGTGAGGTCTGAGGAGTCGTGTTGTGTGTGCGAATCAGAACATGTTCTTCTAGGGTAGCCATAGGTAGTGTGAGTAGGGCACCGCTGATGATTTCAGTTACCTGGTTGTATCCACGTTGTCGCTGACGTTTTTTTGAAAGTGGTATTGGTATGATGATGTATTCATTTAGAATACTTTTTGCCAGATACGTTGCAAGCACTGCTGAAAGAAGTGTTTTTGCCTGCGCATGGTTGTGGAACTTAAGTAAATGGACTGCACTACGCACACGAGTGTTGCTGTACGGGAGTAATGAGCAGACTCCATCAGTAATCTGTATCTTCATACTGCCTACAAAATCTTTAGACAACACACTTCCAATATTTTGTTCATCCTCTGATGGAGGAAATAAGTACTGCAGTATTTTTTTATAATCCCGTTTCATTCCTTTTAGTATACGTGACTCTAATGCTATAATTATGCCAATTATGGCATTGAACTTTAAAAAATTTTTCTCATCTCTTGCACCAAAAACACTAGTTACTCCCAAGCATGTTGTTGGTATTGATTTTGGTTCGTCGTCAGTAAAAGTCGTTGAACTCATCCAGAGAGAAGATGTAGTAACGCTTAAAACATATGGTGAGTTGCAGCTGGGTCCGTATGCTGGGCAAGATCTAGGAAGCATGACTCGGCTGGAGGCTCCAAAAAAAATGGAAGCACTAGTAGATGTGCTGCGTGAGTCAAAAGTGACGGCAACCGCTGGAGTGATGACATTGCAGCTGTCTACAAGTTTCGTTACTGTTTTTTCAGTACACGCCAAGCCTGATGAAGATATCGGTCCGCGAGTGAACGTGGAAGCACGAAAGTATATACCTGTACCAATGACAGATGTCAGTATGGACTGGAGTGAACTTCCTCCACTGGCTGAAGTAACAAAATCTGTTCGGGAAGTGCTTGTGGTTGCCGTTCAAAATGATGCATATACAGATACTAAAAATCTTTTGCATGCCATAAATATGGACTCACAACCTACTGAAATTGAAATTTTTAGCACACTTCGTTCAACAGCAACCGCAGAGGATACTTCAGTTGCAGTGATTGATCTGGGTGCACAAACCAGCAAGTTATATATTTCCCACAACGGGATGGTGCGCAAGATTCATCGAGTATTTATAGGAGGGGCTCAAGCCACTGAGCGAATTGCAACAGTGCTTAACGTGTCTTTTGAAGAAGCTGAGAATCATAAGCGTAACTACACGGATACTGATGAGCATGCAGTACAAATAAAGAAAGAGGTAGTGGGTACCTTTGAGCGCCCACTGCAAGAATTTAAACGTGTGCTCAATCAGTATGAGTTACGAAGTGGTGCACCTGTTTCACGGATTGTTATTACGGGAGGCTCAGCTTCGTTTGGTGATATGCAAACATACGTTAACTACATGCTCGATAGAACTGTAGAGCGGTCAAACCCATTTAATAAAGTTGCCTATCCAGCCTTTATGGAGGATATGCTCGAAGATATTGCACCAACTTTCACAGTTGCTCTAGGTGCAGCATTGCGCCCGTTTGAGATACATGCGTAGCTGTCCACAGATGTTGCAAAAAAATTGTTTCATTGCACGGTATAATAATAAATATGGAAAAAAATCAAGGAACCTCGTTCATTCCAAAAAGCCCAGTACGGGCCTCTAGTAAGCCAAAGGGTACTCGTAAGGTATACATTCTTACATACGCAACATACGTATTTTTTTTCGGAACCCTGCTTGCTGCAGCTGTGGTATTTGGATATGGATTTAGTGTGAATGCACAGCTGGCTTCTGAGAAGAGCAGTCTTCTAATAGAGCGTGATTCATTTAACCAAGCAGATATGGAGCGTGTCCAAGAGCTGGATTCGCGAATGAAATCAGCCTTTAGTATATTAGATAGACAAGTTTCATTAACAAGTCTCTTGCAGATGCTGGAAACAAAAACAATCAGGTCAGCATATATCTATGGACTTGAATACAGTAAGGGGATTGATGGTTCACTTAATCTCGCACTACAAGTCCGAAGCGGAAACTTCAATGATGCGCTTTTTCAGCGAGAGGAGTTCTTTAGCGACTCTATCCTAGCGGGAGCAATAATTTCAGAAATTGATTATACACAATCTGAATCAGAGGGAGCTCTGAGTATCAAGACACAAGATGTCGATTTCTTAGTAACAAAAACGTTGGATGTTTCTGACATCCCATATACAGTTGCTTTAGAAAGTGGTTCACTAGATTCAATTGAAAATGTAGATACTGTTGTGTCAGATGTAGGCTCTGTAGATACGCAAGAGTCCGAATAGGAGACACTAGACAGCATTAATGAATAATTAATACATCATGGGATATAAATCAATCATACAAATAGTACTTTTCATTACTTCGATAGTAATTATCGTTGCATACGTTCAGCCGTCGCTTCTGACGATTAAAGAAACACAAGATGAAATATTTGTGTATTCTGATGCGGTAGAAAAGGCATCTGAACTTAATATAAAGTTATCAAGTTTGACTGCTGATGAACAGTCTTTCAAAAGTACTGATATGGCTGCATTACTGGCATATCTTCCATCGTCTATTGATGTAATGGCTGTAATGGCTGATATTACTTCAATTGCAAAGGCAAATGATGCTACTATAACAGCGTTAGGTTCTGGAGAGCTGGAACTGCCTAATGAAGATGCGGTATTTGACGGTAAGGTTATTGTTTCTGACAGTACACCCCACAGAGATATTGATCTTTCTGTATCTGCAACATATGAGTCATTCAAGACAATGCTCAGGTCTTTTGAGAAAAACAAATATCCACTTGAAGTGGTGTCGTTCACTCTTGGTGAATCAAGCAAGCAAGAAGGTGACATAGTTACTTCAGCTGATGATGCTACAGGCAAGTACGAGCTGGTACTACGAACCTATTCATATTCAGATGTAAATAATCAATAGTATAGTTATGAATTCAACACTACAAAATATTTTTATTATACTAGGAATTATCGCGATAGGTGCTCTTGGATATTATCTTTTTATACAAAACAATGATATTTCTTTACAAAATGCAGAGATTGATAATCAGGCAGCAGCAGAAACATCTGTCTTCTTACAAAGACTTAACGAGCTAAAGCTAGTCAGGTTTGATGGGGTTATATTTACAGATGAACGATTTATATCACTAGTAGATTCAACTGAAGTCGTTGTACCAGTTCCTACAGGAAGAAGTAACCCTTTTGCAGAAAGTAACTAAACGTAATGGAAATACTTGAACAATTAATTGCAGCAGGAGCGTTAACGCAGGAACAAAAATCTGAAGTTGAAGTGTCTGTTGAGGAGAACGGTGTTTCGTATGAAGATGCGCTGCTTCAAGCTGGTGTGCCTAGTGATGCCGTGCGTGCTGCATTTGCAGCGTTGTATAGTGTGGAGCCTTTGGTCTTAACGGAAAATGATGTTATTGCAGAGCAAGCATTGGCGTATATTCCTGAAGAGTCAGCTCGTCACTACAGAGTGGTTCCTGTAAAGGTTGAAGAGGGAGTCCTCATTGTGGCTGCAAACGACCCTGACAATCTTCAGTTGCGAGAAGCGCTAAACTTTATAAGCTCCAAGCATAACATTCCGTTCAAGTTCGTGTTTATGCTCAATACAGATATTGAGCAAGCACTTGAGGTGTACGATTCTTTGTCTGGTGATGTGGGCGAGGCACTTGGTTCCTTTGCGGATGGTGATGACAAAGATCCACAGGGTGAAAACAAAGAAGTTAGTAAAAAAGTATCCCAAGAAGATCTGTTAAAACTTAAAGAAGATGCCCCTGTTACTAAAATTGTGGCAACTATTTTGAGGTATGCTGTCGACGGAGGTGCTTCGGATGTGCACATTGAGCCAACTGGTGGGAAGGTAGTGGTGCGTTTCCGTGTAGATGGTGAGCTTTCAAAAAGTCTTGAGCTGCCAAAGAATGTACAGTCAGCTGTAGTAGCGCGAGTAAAAATTCTTTCTTCAATGCGTTTGGATGAAAAACGTAAACCGCAAGATGGTCGTTTTAGTGCAACATTTGATGGTCACAAAATTGATTTTCGTGTTTCTTTATTGCCAACTAATCATGGAGAAAAGGTGGTGATGCGTATTTTGGATACTGATCGTGGCGTAAGTTCGCTTGAAGATGCTGGGCTTTCTAAGCATAATCTAGAAACTATCCGACGTATGGTGAAAGAACCATACGGTATTATTCTCATTTCAGGACCAACCGGTTCTGGTAAATCAACCACACTCTATGCGATGCTTTCTGAGGTTGATAAGCTATCTAAAAATGTTCTTTCCCTGGAAGATCCGGTTGAATATAATATTGATAATGTAAGTCAGTCACAAGTACGTCCAGAAATTGGGTACACGTTTGCTGCAGGGTTACGGTCAGCTCTCCGTCAGGATCCAGACATAATTATGGTTGGTGAAATTCGTGATAAAGAAACTGCACAGCTTGCTATCCAGGCTGCTCTTACTGGTCACCTTGTACTCTCGACAATTCACACCAATAACGCAATTGGTGTTATCCCAAGGCTTATTGATATGGGGGTAGACCCATACCTCATTGCGCCAACCCTAAAACTGGCTATCGCACAACGTCTCGCACGAAGACTATGTCCTAATACTGGTAAAGAAATGGATGTTGCAGGAGGAGTAAAAATTATGGTTGATAAAGCCTTTGAGACGCTTCCAGAGAAATATAGAGATCGTATTCCTACATCAAAAACTATGATGCACCCAGAGCCTTCACCAGGATGTGCATCTGGTACAAAAGGAAGAGTTGCAGTTATGGAAGTGTTTGAAGTGAATGAAGATATACAGGAGCTTATTCTTAAAGGAGGATCTGAGGAAGAGATGTTCGATGCTGCACGCATGACAGGATTTACGTCAATGAAAGAGGATGCAATTATGAAGGCACTGAACCATGTTATCCCTTATGAAGAGATGAATGCATTTGGTACTAAAGTTAGGAACACTGATGACTTTGATGAAGACAGAAGTACTGGTGACACACAAGTTCTTGATGTTCAGACTATGGAAGGAGATGATATGAAAGCTGTTGAGCAAGTAGTTACTGAGGATGATTTACGATTTTAGTAATGTATATAAGAAGAAAGTTCATTCTGTACATGGAGTATTGTGTCCTACTTAGGTAGCTGTATATAACTCAACAGAATGAACAGATGTGTCACGTATACTACGTATATTGATACATGCATGTATCAATGCTATGTGTGTCGAGAATTATAAACCGCTATTCTAATTACAATGAAGATTCTACTTGTTGATGACGATGCATTCTTACGTGACATGTACGCCACAAAATTTACAGAAAGTGGTGATATTGTGGAGATTGCGCATGATGGTGCCCAAGCACTTGCCATGCTCACCCATGAAACTTTTGATGTTGTGGTTATGGATATGGTGATGCCAGGAATGTCAGGCCTTGAGTTGCTGGAAGCAATTCATTCTAGGACGTCAATAAAGAAATGTAAGTATATAGTACTCTCTAACCAGGGAGAGGAGACCGATATACAAGCAGCGGTAGATGCAGGAGCAGACGGGTACATTATTAAAGCGGATTCCATCCCAAGTGAAGTGGTGGCTAAAGTACATAGTATAGTTACATAGATTATGTCATCAGTTGATTACAAAAGAGAACTTAAAGATTTAGTTGATGTGGTTGTGTCAGAAAATGGTTCTGACCTCCATTTCTCTGTAGGAGCTCATCCTATGGTGCGTGTAGCTGGGTCACTTGTCCCACTGGTAAAAAAACCAATCCTTACCGACCAGGACCTTGAGGGATTTGCACAGGTACTGATGAGTACTGCAAAATTTGAAGAATATAAAGAAGATCTTGAGGCTGACTTTTCATACGCGCACGCTGATGGTGTTCGTTTTCGAGGAAATAGCTTTTTCCAAAGTGGGTCAATGGCAGTTGCATTACGACTTATTCCAAATAAAATTCGTACTATTGCAGAACTAGGGTTGCCACCAATTTTGGAAAGTTTCGTGCAGCGCCCTCAAGGATTTTTCTTATGCGTGGGGCCAGTAGGACAGGGTAAATCTACGACCCTGGCAGCAATGGTCGAGTATATTAATGAAAACAGAGCTGAGCATATTGTTACCATTGAAGATCCTATTGAGTATATTTATGATGCTAAAAAATCATTAATTGACCAGCGTGAGGTTGGTGTAGACTCAATGAGTTTTGAGCGTGCACTGAACTCTGTCTTTCGACAAGATGTAGATGTGATTCTTGTCGGTGAGATGCGTAACTCAGAAACAATTAGTACTGCAGTAACTGCTGCTGAGACTGGTCACTTAGTACTGTCGACTTTACACACCAACAGCGCTGCACAAACCATTGATCGTATTATCGATGCATTTCCACCTGGTCAGCAAGATCAAATTCGGATACAGCTTGCTGGGTCATTAGCTGGTATTTTTTCTCAAAGACTTGTACCGCGCATTTCAGGTGGACTGGTACCTGCGTATGAGTTACTACTAAATAATAGCGCTGTTTCAAACCTAATTCGTGAGGGGCGCTCACACGAAATACAGACAGTCATTGAGACTGGACTTGAACATGGAATGATTGATATGAATCGTTCTCTGGTTGAGTTAGTTAAGCGTGGTGAGATAACAGTCGAAAACGCTTTTGCGTACTCAAATAATCCAAAAGGATTAGAGCGGCTCATGTAATAAAATAAGGAGCTATAACGACTATATTTTATTATCCACCTAACTTTTCTACACATTTGTAACTATTGTAATTGTCGAGGTATTGTATAATAAAGTGAGTTATAAATATCTATATAAAAAAGTTGGGCGGATGATGTTTTAGTAAGCTCACTTCGTTCACTAACTAAAAAATCATGTTATTCAACTATAAAGCTATTGATCAGCACAACACTTCACGTGAAGGGGTTGTTGAGGCTGCAAATGTAGACGCTGCAATCTCACGGGTGCAAAAGGAGGGATACACTATTATTTCTATAGATCCAGTTGCAGAAAAGAATAGTATTTTAGATATTGAGTTTAACTGGTTCAGTAGAATTTCTCATAAAGAGATTGTGATTCTTTCCAGACAAATTTCTACATTGTTTGACGCACAGGTTTCAGCCCTGAGAATCTTTAGGCTTCTTGCTTCTGAATCAGAAAATACACAATTGCGAGACATGCTTAATTCAATTTCAGATGATCTGCAGGCAGGAAGTTCTATTTCGCGTGCATTGGCTGCGCACCCAGACATTTTTTCCCCGTTTTATATTAATATGGTGCGTTCGGGTGAAGAATCTGGTTCGTTAGAAAAGTCCTTTGCATATCTTGCTGACTATCTTGATCGTCAATACCAGATAGTGAGTAAGGTGAAGGGGGCGATGATTTATCCAGCATTTGTAATCGGGACATTTTTTGCAGTGATGGGGCTGATGCTTACAATGGTGATTCCTCGTATTGCACAGATTTTGACTGACTCTGGCCAAGAATTACCAATATACACAAAGATAGTAATTGGAATGTCGAGTTTTCTTACAAATTATATTGGACTTATTTTTATAGTCGGTGCATTAGGAGGTTTTGGATTCTGGAAGTTTGCACAGACAGAAGTGGGGAAGCGTTCCATTGACGAACTTAAGATATCTATTCCTTTTTTGGGGGATCTCAACCGAAAGTTGTACCTCACTCGTATTTGTGACAACCTCTCAACGATGCTTACTAGTGGTATCTCTATGGTGCAATCACTTGAGGTGACTGCTGATGTGGTAGACAACAAAGTCTATAAGGAAATTCTTGAGTACACAATTCTTGAGGTAAAAGGGGGACGCTCATTTGCAGATACTCTTTCTGAATTCCCGGAGATACCAGGAGTGCTCGCGCAGATAGCAAAGGTGGGGGAAGAGACAGGAAATCTAGGTGAGATACTTGAGACGCTCTCTGTGTTTTATCGACGTGAGGTAGATACCTCAGTAGACACCCTCATTAGTCTAATTGAGCCAGTTATGATTGTGCTGCTCGGACTTGGAGTAGGGACGTTGTTGGCTTCAGTGCTCATGCCGATCTACAACCTCACCAACACAATCTAGCTACATGAGCGAACTACTGCGTTGTCCTGCAGAAAATTATTTTTCAATGTACTGTGCGTACACCTCTAAATAATTTCTTTGCACGCCTGGTATTTCATCTCATGTAGCTAGATTGCTCCACGCAGATCTTTTTTCTTGCTTGCCTCGCCACTCATCCAATTCTGGTTACATGGTGATAAAACCTAAATCTGGAGAGGCTACTGCGTTGTCCTGCAGAAAATTATTCTTCAATGTACTGTGCGTACACCTCTAAATAATTTCTTTGCACGCCTGGTATTTCATCTCATGTAGCTAGATTATGATATTCAGATTCCTTGATGAGTGCTGGTGTTGTCCACACGTGGAAGCCGATGGCAAGGGAAACAGACGTATACTAAATGGAATCCACCACAACGTGGAGTTACGCTTGTTTACACTGAGTCATGCAGCTAATGACTGAACGCAAAGGAACGTGATTATACATTATAAATTATAAATTTCATTAGTATGAAACAAAAACTAAACAAAGGATTCACGCTCATTGAGCTTTTGGTTGTAATTGCAATCATCGGAATCCTTGCGTCTGTAGTACTTGCGTCTTTGAATACAGCCCGATCCAAGGGAGCGGACGCAGCAATTAAGTCAAGTATTAACAACGCTCGAGCACAAGCTGAGTTGTATTACGACGATAACTCTAATTCATATGCAACTGTTTGTACTTCTACTAGCCCTCAAGGTATAGGGGCAATGCATGATGGGGCGTCAAGTGCAGGGGCAGGAGATGATTTTGTTGCCTGTAGTTCAGATGATGACGAATGGGCTCTTAAGGCTCGACTAGTAGACGATACTGGTGAGTATTACTGTGTAGACAGTACTGGTGGTGCTGACACTATTACCGCAACCTGGAGTGATACTGGGGTAAATGTCTGTCCTTAATAACTTAGGCAGACATACACAAAAAAACTCCTAAGGGAGTTTTTTTGTGTATAGCAGACAATTTTCTTTTCTAGGTGGTATATAATTGAAGCATGAAATACACTAAAGGATTTACTCTTATAGAGCTTCTTATGGTAATTGCAATCATTGGGATTCTTGCGTCTGTAGTGCTGGCGTCCTTGAGTATTGCGCGCGACAAAAGTGCTGATGCATTAATCATTCAGACAATAACAAATATGCGCGCCGAAGCTGAGCTTTTTTATGATGATAGTTGGAGTTATGTGGGTATGTGTGATAATACAACCATACTTGGAGCACTGAGCCGAGTAAGCTCTACAAATGGTGGAGTGGTCACCTGCGTAGACGGTGGTGATGTCGCAGAAGGGTGGGCTATCCAAGCACGGCTGGTTGTGTCTACCGATGAGTATTATTGTGTTGATAACGATGGTGTCTCTGAGGTATATATAGGCTCCACAGTGAGTTCAGATTCAGGACTAGAAGATGGAGTGTGTGGACCATAACAAGATATAAACATTTTGTGAAAAGTAAGCCGTGTACGCAAAGAGGGTAGCGTATACTTAAGTATATAATATGTATATGATTGCGCTACTTGAGATGTTGCCCGTTTGGTATCAGTATTCGCTTGTCCTACTCTTAGGACTGGTTATTGGGAGTTTTCTAAACGTAGTAATTTATCGATATCATACTGGAAAATCGCTATCGGGACATTCACACTGTTTATCATGTGGTCATGCCTTGCGGTGGTATGAGCTCTTTCCACTGGTGTCATACGTATGTTTGTTAGGCAGATGTCGTTCATGTGGTTGCACTATTCCGTTGCGGTATTTCTTGGTTGAAATAAGTACAGCCGTATTATTTGCTTTCCTATACATGTCTCTATCACTGAGCCTGCTGTTTCTGTTCTCTATGGTACTCGTTTCTGTTTTGATGGTTATTGCCGTGTATGACATCTATCATATGGTAATCCCTAATGAGTTGGTAGTAGCAACGAGTGTACTCGCTGGAGGGTATATGTTTTTGCAGTATGGTCTAGCATGGGATATGGCAGTATTTATATCGCATGCAGGAGCTGCCCTGGGGGCATTTCTGTTGTATGGTGGTTTATGGTTTGTCTCAAAGGGAAGATGGATTGGATTTGGCGATGCAAAGCTGGCTATCCCACTAGGATTTATACTTGGTGCTCCTGCAGTATTTACCTTTGTAGTCTTTTCATTTTGGATAGGGGCTATTGTGAGTGTGGGAATCATAGTGATTCCAGCCGTATTTCAGGTGGTTAAAGCATATTATGCACCGTACCCAGTGGTAAATTATTCAAAATATTTTACAATGAAGAGTGAGGTACCGTTTGCTCCCTTTATGATTGTAGCGTTCCTGTTGGTATATATCTATCATCTTGATGTGCTAGACCTAATGGCCTCCTTCATGTAGGTATGCGTTTATTTTTCAGAAAAAACAAGCAAAATATGCAACATACCCAATTTGGTTTTTCACTGATTGAACTTATGGTGACTATTGCTATTGTGACTCTTATTACGGGAATTGTGATGGTCAAGTATTCTTCATTTAATAGTGTGGTGCTATTAAAGTCACAGACATACGAACTTGCGCTTGATATTCGCACAGCCCAAGTCTATGGTGTAAATGCAAAAGGTGCCTCTACGTCATTTCGTGGAGCATATGGTATGTATTTTAACATGGCAAACCCTAACCAATATATCCTTTTTAAGGATGCTGATGGTGGCAATGAACGTGAGTATGATAGTGGAGAAGAGGTTGGTGATACCTATACAATCGATCCTCGATTCGCTATAACTGCCATTTGTAGTACGTCGGGGAGTTGTGGTGTTGGGCAGGCATCAGTAGCATTCCGGCGTCCTGATTTTGATGCGTATATATCGCTTGACAGTAGTTCTGGGGTTCCTCAAATAATCATTGTGATTACTTCTTTGAGTGACAGTACGTTTTCCCGTGAAGTAGTTGTGTATTCAAGTGGTCAAATATCTGTACAATAATATGTTTTCAAAAATTCCAAACACGAATACTGTTGTAGTGCAAAAAAGTATGGGCTTTACTCTGGTAGAGGTCTTGGTGTCGATGTCACTTTTTACAATTGTGGTGACTATGTCAATGGGGACGCTCCTGGTCCTAATTGATGCAAATGCAAAGCAGCAAAATATACAAACGGCGATGACGAATCTTTCTTTTGCGCTGGATAGTATGACACGTGAAATCCGTACAGGATACTCGTATCAATGCGGAGGTGCTCTGACGAGGGATAACAGTGCTGTGATTCCTCGAGATTGTTCGGCAGGAGACACGACATTTGCTTTTACAGAAACAGGCGGTAGTTTAACTACTGGCAAAGGCAGTAGCCGTATCGCCTATCGTTTTAACGGTCCAGCTAAATCCATTGAACGTCGATTAGGAGATACTACTACTTGGCAAAGAATTACTGCACCCGAGGTTGTGGTGGATAGTCTGGAGTTTATCGTTACTGATGCGCGAGCCTATTCTGATAATGGAAACATGAAGTCACCCACGGTTACAATCTTTCTGTCTGGGACTGCAGGAAATGTTGTTGGTTTAGATAGCTCTTTTGAGATACAGACTACTGTAACGCAGCAACTTTTAGATTTGTAATATGACTATATATAAATATACAAAAGGATATTCGTTAATAGAGGTGCTGGTTGCTATTTCCATTTTACTCATAGCCCTGGTAGGTCCTATGACGATTGCAGCTAAAGGCATCCAAAGCTCAATCTTTGTACGTGAGCAGACCATTGCTATTTCGCTGGCCCAAGAAGGTATTGAAGCATTTATAGCTGCACGTAATGATGCAGCGCTACAGGCACTTCACGCTGGTGATTTGTCCAGCGCAAGCTGGGCCTGGGCAACTAGTGGCACACGCAGTGCCGGGGTGAGTAGGTGTTTTAGTACCAATGGATGTAATATTGAGTATGCTACTACTAACCCGCTTGATAATTCCAGGGCTTGCAGTAATGCAACTGGTGGAGGTTGTGCGCTACTCTTCGATAGTTCTGCAGGGAGGGCACGGTACTCATTTAGTGGTGATTCTACACCCTACAGACGAGCAATTAGAGTTACTGGTACTTCGCCTGCAACTGGGTTAGAGATTAAATCAACGGTGTACTGGGGGGCTAATTTATTTGGTGGTGCAGAGCAGAGCGTCACTCTTACTGGAGCTATATATAATGCCTATGAATAAATTACACTATACTACCAATACAGGATTTGCGCTGTTACTGGCAATTATTATAGCGAGTATCGCGCTTTCTATTGGGTTGTCTATGTTGCATATCACCCTTAAACAACTCTCGTTGGGTACTACGACGAAAGGTTCTGAGATTGCATTTCAGGCTGCAAATGCAGGAATGGAATGTCTGCGGTATGTTCGTAATGATCAATCTGCTGAGATGTTTGCTGGCAGTTCTGTGCAGTCAGATTGTTTGGGAGGAGGTTTTGTTATACCAAACTCTGGTAGTAACCCGCAGCATCGAATATACCGTGACGACACAATTAATTGGATAACCACTGGAGGTGATGCCTTGTGTGTTGATATGGAAATCCACTTACTTGATGCCAGAGGAGGTCAGGTTGACTACACGTTTGGGAGTGCTGGACTAAAAGAGTGTTTTGCTGGTGATGTGTGCACATTTGGTTTTTCCCGAGGGTATAACCGTAGCTGTAGTGATATCGCCAGTGGTAGCAGTATCTTTACCGTACAACGTGAACTGACGGTTGAATTTTAGTGTGTAGACCCTTGTTAGGCGTTGTAAATACGAGTGATTGTTTGTAGTATAGAGTGACCTATATATGAATGCATCGAAAGAAGTCATTGAGAGATATAAACAGCTGCAACATACAGTCGAAGAATATCGACGTGCGTTTCACGTTGAAAACAAAGAAAAAATTTCACCAGAAGCACTAGATTCTCTTAAGGAGGAACTGGTGCAAATAGAGAAAAAATATCCTGAGCTTGTAACTCCTGATTCTCCAACCCAACGTGTAGCTGGTACTGCGTTAGCAAAATTTAAAAAAGTAACCCACGCGGTGCCCCAGTGGTCGCTTAACGATGCTTTTACTGCTGAAGATCTTAGAGAGTTTGATGCTCGAGTAAAAAGAATACTACAAAAAGAATATGGAGAGGATATACAGCCAGCATACACCTGTGAACTGAAAATTGATGGCTTGCATGTAGTGCTTGAGTACGTTGATGGGGTACTTGTAACAGCAGCAACTCGGGGAGATGGTGTTGTTGGTGAAGACGTTACACATAATGTGCGCACTATTGAATCGGTCCCGTTACGTCTGCATGAACCTGTATCATTGATTGTTGAAGGAGAAATCTGGCTTTCTCGCCAGCAACTCGAAATAATAAATGCTACCCGTCGAAAAAATAATGAAAGTGAATATGCTAATCCACGTAATCTCGCTGCAGGCACAATTCGCCAACTGGATCCGAAAGTGGCAGCAGAAAGAAAGCTTGATACGTTCATCTACGACATTTCCCTTGGCGAAACGAATGCGTCACAACATGATGAGCTTGAGCGGTTACAGAGCCTTGGTTTCAAAGTGAATAAGGAACATGCGGTATGTAACACCATGACCGAGGTTATTTCCTTTTGGGAAAAATGGCACGAGAAAAAAGATAACCAGCCATATGTGATTGATGGTGTAGTAGTGAAGGTAAATAATGTGGAGTATCAAAATACACTTGGATACACAGGGAAAGGTCCTCGATTTTCTATTGCCATTAAGTTTCCGGCTGAACAAGCAACAACGGTCGTGGAAGATATCCAGCTGCAGGTAGGGCGTACTGGAGCGGTGACTCCTGTAGCGCACCTCCGGCCTGTCTTGATTGATGGTTCGACGGTGGGTCGGGCAACGCTACATAATGAAGATGAGATTACACGACTCGATGTGCGCATTGGTGACACAATTGTACTTGAAAAAGCCGGGGATATTATCCCAAAGGTGATGTCGGTGATTACGGAACTTCGACCAAAAGGAACTGTAGCATACGAATTTCCACAGACGGTGCTTGGCTGTGGTGGGGAAGGTAATATTGAACGGATTCCTGGTGAATCTGCGTATCGTTGTGTGACACTTGACTCTGACTATCTGCATCGAAAACGTCTGTATCACTTTGTTGCCAAAGGCTCACTTAATGTTGATGGCGTGGGCCCTAAGATTATCGATTTACTGATGGATCACGAAAAGATAAATACCTATCACGACCTGTTTGAACTTGAAGTGGGGGACATTGAGCATTTGCCAGGATTAAAACAAAAATCAGCAGAAAACATCGTCAATGCTATTGCTGCAGCTACACACCCTACAATTGAAAAATATCTGGTAGCCCTTTCAATTGATCATGTGGGAGAAGAGATGGCTCGGTTAATCACATCGGTACTCCCAGACATACCAGCCCTGCAAAAGGCTACTGTGTCGGAGTTAGAAGACATTAAAGGAGTGGGAGAAAAAGTTGCTCTGTCAGTGGTTACGTGGATGCGTACTCGTGCCAACATTGAAACGCTAGAGAAGCTACGTGCATATATTCAGCCTACCGGGTATAGGGTTGCGGCTGGTACTTCGCGTGTCTACGGCAAAACCTTTGTGTTCACTGGAACCCTGCCGACGCTTGGACGTGAAGAAGCTAAAGAGATGGCTCGTGCACATGGGGGACAGATATCAAACAGTGTTTCAAAAAGTACTGATTTTGTCGTAGTGGGTGAACAGGCTGGTTCAAAAGAACAAAAGGCAAACAACTTAGGGGTCACAACACTTACGCAAGCAGCATTTCTTCAGATGCTTTCATAAGCACAGTTGATTATGCTATGATTCCTGCATGAATAAAGATGACATCTTACGTTTAGGAGAGCTCGCACGTATACGTATTTCAGACCAAGAAGCTGAATCACTCAGTACTGACATAGACGCTGTACTGGCGTATGTCAGTGTCGTAAATGAGATTACTGCAGAAGAAGGAATGACTAAGAAAGTAGGTGCGATCTACAATGTCTTTCGTGAGGACAAAGTAACTGTAGAGCCTGGAAGTCATACCCAAGCCCTTATGGCTGAAGCTCCTCATGTCAAAAAAGACCGATTGATGGTTAAGAAGATTTTAAATACTGACTAGCTATGACTATTACAGAACTACGGACCAGATTTGTATCTGGTGAATACACACCTGAAGCAGCGGTAGCCCAAAGCTTGGCGGTCATTGCAGAAAAAGATGGAGATATCCACGCGTTTCTTGCTGTCTATGAAGACGCACAGAAGGAGGCAACAGCAGCAACAGCGCAGTATGCAAAAGAGGGTGCAGATGCTCCTGTATTGTTAGGTGTACCCATCGCTATTAAGAACAATATTTTGATTAAAGGTAGGAAGGCGACTGGGGGTTCAAAAATTCTTGAAAACTATACTGCAACGTATGATGCCACCATCATCACTCGCTTACAAGAAGCGGGAGCTATTATAGTTGGTTCGACAAATATGGATGAGTTTGCGATGGGGTCCTCAACAGAAAATTCAGCCTTTGGTCCAACGAAGAATCCTGTAGATACAACCCGAGTACCTGGTGGTTCCTCAGGCGGGTCTGCTGCAGCAGTTGCTATGGGGGCAGTCACTGTGGCTATTGGGACTGATACCGGTGGTTCTATTCGTCAGCCAGCGAGCTATTGTGGACTGGTAGGATTCAAGCCTACCTATGGTGCTGTCTCACGTTCGGGGCTGATGGCGATGGGTTCATCATTTGATCAGGCTGGTCCACTTACAACGTCAGTTGCTGATGCACAGCTTGTGCATAGTGTGATGGCAGGGAAGGATGTGATGGATGCAACGACTATTGATGATGATACCTATCCAGATGTTCCGGTACGAGAAAAATATACGATTGGTATCCCACGAAGCTTCCTTAAGGAAGGAGTTGATGTAGATGTGATGGAAGTATTCCAAACACACGTAGCAGAGCTTATAGCAGCAGGACACACAGTGGTAGATATTGAACTACCACTGTTTGAAAAAGGTCTCGCAGCCTACTATGTTTCAATGCCTGCAGAAGTATCCTCGAACTTGGCACGATATGATGGTATTCGGTATGGACTCAGTGTAGAAGGAGATACGTTGCTTGATGTGTACGAGAAAAGTCGTGGTGCTGGGTTTGGTGACGAAGTAAAACGTCGTATCCTGCTTGGTACGTATGTGCTTTCCTCGGGTTACTATGATGCATATTATGGGAAAGCCGAAGCAGTTCGGGAACTCATGCGTGAAGAACTAGCTACAGTCTTTACAGCGGTAGACATTGTGCTTACACCATCAGCACCAACCCCTGCCTACCTTGCAGGGTCACTTACTGATCCAGTTTCGGTATACAAGCAGGATATTTTCACTGTACCAGTCAACCTAACGGGAGTACCCGCAATCTCTATTCCAGGCGGCACTGTAGAACGTGACGGTAAAGCCCTTCCAGTTGGTGTACAATATATAGCACCACATGGTGGTGATAATCGCCTCTTTGATCTTGGTATCAAGATGTACGATGCAAAGCTGTAGCCTATTGTCTATGTATCAAGCTAGTACGGTTTGTTGCAAAATAGACCTAGTAGACAAGGTTACTATCGTAGAACTCAGTACATCAAAGTTTTTTACATACACATGACACCGGAAGATAATGACATTGTATATAGCCAGTATGGTCCTAATCTCTTAGGTTTTTTTCAGAGAGTATTGGAATCAGTAACGGGAGGGAGCGCTAGTTACGATTCGATAGCAACATTTCTATCTTCAGTTTGGAACATATATTCTATTGTTGCTTTTGTTCTGTCTGCACTTTTTATTTATGGGATTATTTATTCATATATACGCCTCAATCAGTTGAAAGAAATAGATGCAGGAAACCTGGTTGCTACTGAAAAGATTTGGAAAGAGTTGCATGGTGAACTAAAAGAAAACAGACGGTGGTCTGAGATTAAAAAACATTTAGATTCAGGCACCCCAAATGATTGGAAGCTTGCAATTATTGAATCTGACATCATTCTTGGAGAAGTTTTGCACGAGGCTGGGTATGCTGGACACACTATTGGGGACCAGCTAAAGAGTGCAGCAGGTTCAAACTTTAGGACCCTGCAAGATGCTTGGGATGCACACCTTATTCGTAACCGCATTGCGCACGAAGGTGCAGATTTTGTGCTGACACAATTGTCTGCAAAAGAAGCGGTTATTAAGTATAGGCGTGTGTTTACAGAGTTTGGAGCGGTGTAAAGATTCTTCTGTGGGGAGTAAGTAGAATGTACAAAAGTACACATTCTCTCATGTAATAAGAAAAGTCCTTAGGTGAAACCTAAGGACTTTTCTGTGTTTGTTGCGGGACCCGGACTCGTCCCCGAAGTTCTAAGTAAAATTTTTACTTCGTTTAATTTTACTAAGACTTCTGGACGGTCGCTGGTAATGCTCGCCCTGTGGCTCGCAATATACTCCGCGCCTTCGAGTCCGGACGAACCTGAAGCAGTTCAGGTTCTATCCACGCAAACGTAAAAGAAAATACACCCAATAGGGTGTATTTTCTTAAACGTGTTGCGGGACCCGGACTCGAACCGGGGTCTGGAGGTTCTGTTATTCATGTAGTTTCTTACATGCACGGACTATCCCATGTTCCGTAGTGCGAACACTAGTGGGAACTCTCCATTATAGTCTCTGAACCTTCCGTTCATTCTGATGAATGAAGGGCTTGGCTGCCGATTGCCGAATCTTTACTTTTTTGCAGCATTCACACTCATCCTCTCAGATCATGTTGTAGCAAGTAAAGCTCTAACGGTGTTCCAGCAGTTTAGAAGATTTTTCCACAAAGCATTACTGCTAAGGGTCACAGTGTTACCTATGAGCCTCCCGAGGTACCACTCCTCCATCCCGCTATGTGATATACAAACAAAAACGTTTGTGCGTGGCATTGTACCACTAGCTCTAGAGATTGTCTAGTAATAGGATATACTATTACTACCTTACGAACTATGGCGAAAATTAAAGAAAAAGAACAGTCAGTTGACTTACGAAAACAGGGGATGAGCATTGGTGAAATTGCTAAAAAACTTGTAGTTAGCAAGAGTACAGTCAGTGGGTGGTGTAGAGATATTTCATTGTCCAATGAAGCAATTGAAAGAATTTCAAAAAAAGGCAGGGCTAACAGTATTGCTGGTTTAATGAGGTATTCAGAAAGTCTTCGACAACAGCGTATTGCAGCAACAAAAATCAGTACACAAAAAGGTAAAGATGATCTCGGAAGCCTTTCAGACAGAGACATATACTGCATTGGGCTTGGTTTATACTGGGGAGAGGGATATAAACAGGGCAGTCAAGAGTTTGGCTTTACCAATAATGACCCTCAGATGATTACTTTTTATATGAAATGGCTGCATGTTGTGTTTGGTGTGCAAACAGAAGATGTAATTTTGCGAGTAAGTATTAACCAGTTACATGTAGATCGTATTAGTGAAGTGGAAACATTCTGGGCAAGACACATTTCGGTTTCTCAATCACAGTTTACAAAGCCTAGTTTTGTACACGCAGTAAGTAAAAAAATATATAAAAATAAAGCTACTCATATGGGCACGCTTAGAATTAAAGTACGAAGAGGCACAGTAATGAGGAGGGAAGTCTTAGGTGCTATTAAGTCAATTTGAATTATTTCATGGTATGATGCTGAGTATATGCAATGTGTAATTTTAGCTGCAGGCAAGGGAACACGCCTTCGACCTCTGACGGAAAACTGTCCAAAGCCATTAGTAGAAGTTGGAGGTAAAACATTACTTGACCACATCGTTGGGGCACTTCCAAGCTCAGTTGATGAGCTTATTATTGTTACTGGGTATCTTGGTGAAATGATTGAAGCCTACTGTGGAACAGAATTTCATGGGAGAAAAGTAACCTACGTTACACAAAAAGAGCAGAATGGTACAGCTACAGCCTTATGGTTGTGTAAGGATCTCATTAAAGGGAGATTCCTCTTTTTGTTTGCTGATGATATTCATGGAAAGGATGATCTTGCACGAGCAACCTCATACAGTCGCTCACTGCTGGTTGCATCCGTCGATACACCAGAAAAATTCGGCATCGTTGTGCGTAAACCAGATGGAACTATCGACCAAATGATTGAAAAGCCAAAACATGCACCATCTAATTGTGCTAGTACTGGTGCAATGGTGCTTGATACAAACATTTTTAAATTTGAACCAGAAACAGAGGTAAAGGGAGAGTTTTATCTCACTGAAGTTATTGAACGGTATGCAAAAGAATATCCAATTGCAGTAGTTGAGCAACATACATGGATTCCAATTGCAACTATTGAAGATGTTGAAAAGGCTAATGCACTCCTTTCTCCCAGGGCGGAGATGGTGCACGTATAATGTATGCAGTGTGTCATCATCTGTGCAGGAAAAGGAACGCGCATGCGACCATTAACCGAACATACACCCAAACCACTGCTTGAGGTGTGTGGTAAGCCGATACTTCAGCATGTGGTAGAAGCATTACCTGAGGAGATTGATGAGTTGGTGTTGGTGGTTGGATACCTACAAGAGCAAATACGCTCGTACTGTGGGGATGAGTATTTCAACAGGAAAGTAACGTACGTGGAGCAGGAAAATTTCTCAGGAGGCACCGGTGCAGCCTTACTATGTGCGCAAGACGTACTACGGGGGAAGTTTCTGTTTATGTACGCTGATGATATACATGGCGCTGATGCACTCAAAAAAGCAGTTGTAGAAGAGTATGCTGTCCTTAGTGCTCACTCAGACACTCCTGAACATTTTGGGGTACTAATTCAAAATGAAGATGGCACGCTGCAAGGAATTATCGAAAAGCCGAAAAATCCTCCATCAAACTTTATAAATATTGGGGGCTTTGTTCTGGATACAAACATATTTGAGTACTCAGTTGCGGTATCAGATGAGCATGGAGAGTTGTTGGTGACTGATATGTTTACTCAGTTTGCTCAAGATCATGCAGTACAAATCATTGAACAAGCACTATGGATTCCGGTTGGAAAGCCAGAAGATATTGCAGCAGCCGAAGCTCAGCTCTGCCCAGAAAAGTAATTGATTGTGTAAGGTAAATATAGTACTCTGTTGCACACACGTCGGCGTAGCTCAGTTGGTTAGAGCGCAACACTCATAAAGTTGAGGTCGGAGGTTCAAATCCTCCCGTCGACACAAAATGCCAAAACTCAAAGCGTATGCTTTGGGTTTTGTTGTATTTTGCGAAGACGGAGGATTTGAAAAGGTTGCCTGATATTTCGTTAGAAATATCGACAACCTATACTGAACATGTAATGTTCAAATCCTCCCGTCGACACAAAATGCCAAAACTCAAAGCGTATGCTTTGGGTTTTGTTGTATTTTGCGAAGACGGAGGATTTGAAAAGGTTGCCTGATATTTCGTTAGAAATATCGACAACCTATACTGAACATGTAATGTTCAAATCCTCCCGTCGACACAAATAAGAAACTCCCCCAGGGAGCTTTCTTTATGGTAAATATGGTTAGTGCTATTGCCTGTACTATGATATAGTTGCATATATGCCAGCCAGGAAGAATATTAATAAAGATTTTTTCAAAAAATGGACCCCTGACATGGCCTATGTTTTAGGATTCTTTTTTGCAGATGGTTCATATGATGTTCATAAAAACGGTGGGGAGTATTTTAGCTTTCAAATAACAGATAAAAATTTATTAGAAAAAATAAAAGAGGTGATGGAGTCGGAACATAAAATATCTGTTCGGAAACGAATTAAAGTATCCGAAAGTACTCAGTATAGGACACAGATTGGAAGTAAAGAAATGTGTGCAGACCTGCGCGTATTAGGAATATTGCAACGTAAGGCATACACAGCCTGCTTTCCAGATGTGCCAAAGGCATTTGTGGGACACTTTATTCGTGGATATTTTGATGGAGATGGAAACGTGTGGAGTGGACTTATTCATCCACATCGCACAAAACAAACGATGACTCTCATAACAGCTTTTACTTCTTGTTCTTGCTTGTTTCTGAAAGGTCTTCAAAATACCTTGGTACATTTAGGGGTGGGTACAGGAAGTTTGTTTGAGCGTGAAAATGCATACAGGTTGCAATATAGCGCAAAAGACTCTATAATCTTGTTCAATCTGATGTATGGGAAACCTGTGCTGAATGGATTGTTTCTCGAAAGAAAGAAAAAAGTTTTTGAGAGGTTTATAGAAAACAAAAAATAAATGCGGTGGTAGCTCAATCGGTAGAGCGCTGCCCTGTCACGGCAGAGGTTGCGGGTTCAAATCCCGTCCACCGCGCAGTTAGTAAAAACCATATCTCGTAAGAGTATGGTTTTTACGTTACGAGCGTGTGGTGAAAATAGTGCTTAGGCACTATTTTCAAGGGATTCGCCACCATAGAACCCTGCTACCATACTCATGTACGGTAACGTACAAGATTATCAATTAAGACAAATCAACATGTCAAAACTATACGTTGGCGTTGATTGGCATAAGCGTACCAGTACGTGGGTCGCCATCAACGAACAAAGAGAGAAAGTATATGAACGAGTATGGGATTGTACTCCACACGCAGTGCAGGAAGCCATCACCTCACTACCAGCTGACCCAGCAGAGACGACACTGGCGGTGGAGCCAGTCTGTGGTTGGCGGTGGATGAGTGATCTGTGTGAGCAAACTGGTATTGTTGTCCAGATTGCCAACACTATCAAACTACGCCAAATAGCTGATAGTGGACAGAAGACCGATAAAAATGATGCGCTCACCTTAGCTGAGCTCCTGCGAGCAGACTACCTGCCCCAAGCATACAAAGTACCAGACGATATCTACGAACTCCGGATGTTAGTCCAAGAAAGAGCCCACTTCATTAGTCAAAGTACGGCCACCAAGTGTCGTATTCAGAGTGTGTGTACCGCGCGTGGTAGTCACATAACTGCAGAGCAACCACTGCATAAAGCTGGTTGGGATACGCTCTATAACCAAGAGTCTGGTTTGTATGACATGTTCTTGAGTCTGGAAGAGATCAAGGCACATGTGACTAACCTTGAAGGGAAGATAGTCAAAACTATCACGGGTACCGATACCTATACAATACTGTTGAGTGTTCCCGGCATTGGACCAGTGACGGCTGCTGCTATCTATGCTGAGGTTGGTGATTTTAAACGATTTCACACACCAGCAAATCTGATTAGTTATGCTGGTATCTATCCGAAGGAACGTTCCAGTGGAGACAACAAAAGATATGGCAGTATCTCAAAAGCTGGATCTCGAGTACTACGGTACTCGATTATCGAAGCAGCCATGCGGATTCGTGATACTGAAAAATCACACAACCTGCATACGCACTACCTGTCTGCTAAAGAAGACAGACATAAAACTCCAAAGCAAGCGCGCATCGTCGTGGCGCATAAGTTACTTACGATTGTATGGTATCTGATTGAGCGCGGGATGATGTATGACGATCACATGGTGAAGCCAGCACAAAGGGAGATGATTTCTTAAGCTTTTCTGGTGCTTTGACACCTTGGGTTCGATTGAAACATCTCTGTTCACGTATGTTGGTGTGTGCCTTTGAGTACTTATAGACGAATGAGAATATAAATACCTTTTCTAGACGAAGGTGTGACTTTGTGCTGACTTCACCATGTGATCCTATTGATCTGATGATTTGTGAACTACGTGATGCTTGTTATATAGTATCATTTTAGTTTTGCACAGGGGTTCTATAGATGAAAAGGTTGCCTGATATTTCTGAAAGAAATATCGACAACCTATACTGAACATGTAATGTTCAAATCCCGTCCACCGCGCAGTTAGGCAAACAAAAAACCAGCAGTCTTCAGACTGATGGTTTTTTGTTTAGAAAGCAAACTGCTTTGCTTTCGTGCCTAACTGCGAGACGGAGTCATGTCGCTTGCGACAGACGAGTCGGGGTCGAGAACACTTGGTAGATTCTGAGCGAAGCGAAAGAATATACTTAGTGATTCGTGACCAGTTAGAAAGCAAACTGCTTTGCTTTCGTGCCTAACTGCGAGACGGAGTCATGTCGCTTGCGACAGACGAGTCGGGGTCGAGAACACTTGGTAGATTCTGAGCGAAGCGAAAGAATATACTTAGTGATTCGTGACCAGTTAGAAAGCAAACTGCTTTGCTTTCGTGCCTAACTGCGAGACGGAGTCATGTCGCTTGCGACAGACGAGTCGGGGTCGAGAACACTTGGTAGATTCTGAGCGAAGCGAAAGAATATACTTAGTGATTCGTGACCAGTTAGAAAGCAAACTGCTTTGCTTTCGTGCCTAACTGCGAGACGGAGTCATGTCGCTTGCGACAGACGAGTCGGGGTCGAGAACACTTGGTAGATTCTGAGCGAAGCGAAAGAATATACTTAGTGATTCGTGACCAGTTAGAAAGCAAACTGCTTTGCTTTCGTGCCTAACTGCGAGACGGAGTCATGTCGCTTGCGACAGACGAGTCGGGGTCGAGAACACTTGGTAGATTCTGAGCGAAGCGAAAGAATATACTTAGTGATTCGTGACCAGTTAGAAAGCAAACTGCTTTGCTGGAGGTGAGAGCAAGCGACAAAGAAAGTGTCATTATACTTGCCCATGGTGGTTCCTTGAAGGTTATCTTACGACATCTCAATCAGCCAATTCCTGACTCGATTGGTGATGGAGAAATTATTGAAATTACTACATAGCACTAGTGCTACTATTTTAGTTTTTGTGGATGAGAATGATTCTTACTGAGGTGCTAGTTATTGCTCTAGTATACGAAGTGTATCAGAGGTGTTATTCGCCACGTTGTCCTTTTGCCTGGTACATGATAGTAGTAATCATGCGTATAATGTGGCTATGTTACAAAACAACAAATGGTATTTTACCGCAAGCTCAATATTATTTACAGTTATCGCGATTGCACATCTTGGACAGATTAACTTTATGTTAGAAGCAACAATCGCTGGGTATGTTGTACCGCTATGGATTAGTGGGGCAGCTGTGATAATTGCTGGCTATCTTGCTACACGAGGTTTTATGGAGGCATACAAGTTGTAAAATTATACACATACAAACAAATATAAAAAGCTCCTAAAAGGGAGCTTTTTATATTTGAGCCATCTAACAGAATCGAACTGTTGACCTCATCCTTCGCTTACACCCTGGTTTATTAAAAGTAGTATCCAGGGGCTAGACTGTATATTACGCGTATTCATGCTCATGAACGTAGCGTCCCTTGTCAGTCGTTCGGGCCCTTGTATGCAAGTGCCACGGTCTGGACCATACTCTGGCCTTTAACCGTTATTCAGGTATGTATGTATTATTTCTAATACAGTAGGCAAAGTCGTGCGACTTACCATGGATGCGCTCTGCCGACTGAGCTAAGATGGCGGACTGCGTTTGTAGAAGGGGAGTTGCAAACCCTTCCTTGGGTTGGAATCAACAAACCCTGCGCAATATCGTACCATAAAAAGATTAAGTACATTAATTTTGTTATACTCATTGCTATGCAAGAAGAAACCCAAAAACGAATAGAGGAAATTGAGGCAGCGCAGCTGTTGCCTGATTTTTGGAATGACCCACAAAAGGCGCAAGCGATGATCAAAGAGCTACAGGACTGTAGAGACGCTACAGAAGGAAAGGGTGCATATGACCGAAACAATGCAGTAATAACTATCGTGGCGGGTGCAGGGGGTGATGATGCAGAAGACTTCGCTCGTATGCTGGTTGAAATGTATCAGAAGTATGCACAGAGCAGAGGGTGGGGTGTGGTGGTGCTAGACTCAAACACTAATGACCTCAATGGGTACAGAAACATTGTGTTTGAAATTCTCGGCAAAGGTTCCTATGGTGAACTGCAGACCGAATCAGGAGTACACCGTCTGGTTCGTATCTCACCATTTAACTCAAATGGAAAACGGCAAACATCATTTGTACTGGTTGAAGTTTCACCGCAGGTGGACGATGTAAAAGAAGTTGCATTATCTGAAGATGATCTTGAGATTAGCTTTGCGCGTAGTGGTGGAGCAGGAGGACAGAATGTGAACAAGCGTGAGACTGCAGTTCGTATCATTCATACACCAACCCATATCTCTGTGAATGTCTCAACCGAACGTTCGCAACAGCAAAATCGTGAAAAAGGGATGAGACTGCTGGCAGGAAAAGTATTTGCATTTACCGAAGCCCAGCATAAGCGAGAAATGAACGGGTTATCAATGGAGAAAACAGTGAAAATAGAATGGGGCTCACAGATACGCTCGTACGTGTTGCACCCGTATCAAATGGTGAAGGATCACCGTACAAACACAGAGACATCACAGGTGGATAAAGTCTTGGGGGGAGATATACAGTTGTTTTTGGACACAGCGCCAGAACTTTAGTAGAATAGTACAGTTATATTATGATTTACTTCGACAACGTATCAAAAACCTACAATGGAGGAAAAGGTGTTGCACTAGAAAGCGTTTCTTTTCAGGTAGCCCCTAAAGAATTTGTTTCAATTGTTGGGCACTCTGGTGCTGGTAAAACAACCCTCCTAAAAATGCTCATAGCAGAAGATAGACCAACCACAGGTCAGGTATTTTTTGAATCGCTTGATATTCATCAAATCCCTCGTACACGACTGCCTAAGTACCGACGAAAGATTGGTACTATTTTTCAAGATTTTAAACTTCTGCCCCACAAGACAGCATACGAAAACATTGCATTTGCAATGGAGGCAAATGGTCGTACTGATGATGAGATTGCAGAAAATGTACCCCAAGCGCTAGCTTTGGTAGATCTTGAAGATAAAATCTGGAATTTTCCTAGTGAGCTCTCTGGTGGAGAGAAGCAGCGAGTGGCAATTGCTCGAGCAATTGTAAATCAACCAGACATTATTATCGCCGATGAGCCTACTGGAAATCTTGACCCCATTGCTACGTATGAGGTGGTTCAGATTCTTCGAAAAATTAATGATCTAGGGACAACTGTGATCATGACCACGCACAATAAGGGGGTAATAGACGAGCTTGAAAAGCGTGTGATTACAATGGACGAAGGTCGCATCGTTCGTGATGATTCAGAGGGTAAATATGTTCTATAGATACTGAACGTAGTGAATATATCTATAGAATCCCCCTAAATTTTTACACACTAGTTATGAGCACATTTTTACAAAATAACATTCTTACAACGAATAAAAATATGCGTGATACAATATGCAAAAGTGTAAAAACTTGGGAGGATGGAAGTTTTTGTAAGCTCCTTTTAGTCACTAATAAAAACTAACCATGTGGATAGCATTTAAACGAATAGTTCGAGCAGGTTTTGTAGGATTTTGGCGTAACGCTTTTGTATCATTGGCAGCCATCTTTGTGATGGCGGTTTCACTATTTGTCATTGGCTCGACAATGATGGTAGACACTCTCTTAGCGGTTTCTTTGGATAATATCCAAAATAAAGTTGATATAAATGTATATTTCGTAACCACTGCCGAACAAACAGATATTGACTTATTACAAACCTCACTCGAGGCACTGCCTGACGTAGAGGAGGTGTTGTATACGTCACGTGAGGATGCATTAGCTGCGTTTTCAGAGCTCCATAAGAATGATGAGACTATTATGCAAGGCTTAGAAGAGCTGGGTGATAATCCATTAGGTGCATCACTGGCTATTCGGGCTCAAGATACTTCACAGTATGAAGGCATTGCTTCATTCCTACGAGAGCAACAAGCTGTTGAAGATCCACAACAACCATTGATAGATGAGGTGAACTTCGGAAAGAATCAAGAGGCTATCAATAAGCTCACCGCAATCATTGGGGCAGTTGAGAGTGCTACGTTTGTGATTATGCTTGTATTAGTTGCTGCGTCTATTTTAATTACGTTTAACACTGTTCGTTTGACGGTATATACCACGCGAGAAGAAATTTCTGTTATGCGACTAGTTGGAGCGAGTAATATGTTTATTCGTGGGCCCTTCATGCTGCAAGGGATTATGTATGGAGTTGCTGCTGGGGTACTTGCCTTGCTCATTCTATATCCGCTGGTACTCTGGATAGGTCCTGAGACAGAAGAGTTTTTCCAGTTTAATCTGTTTACGTACTTTGTATCAAACTTTGCATACCTCTTTGCAGTATTGGTAGGTATGGGGATACTAATGGGTGTCGTTTCAAGTTCTATGGCAGTTTCAAGATACTTACGAGTGTAATAATTAATACCTACAAGATGGCTACTACAACTAAGACGAAGAAAGAAAAGAAAAATACAAAATACATCTTCGTCGTCGGTGGCGTTATGAGTGGTGTAGGGAAAGGTATTGCTTCGTCGTCAATTGCTAAAATTTTACAGGCACGAGGATTGGTAGTTACTGCAGTGAAGATTGATCCATATGTAAACGTCGATGCAGGGACTATGAACCCCACTGAGCATGGTGAATGTTTTGTGCTTAAGGATGGTCTAGAGACAGATCAAGATATGGGAAACTACGAACGTTTTCTAGGTATTGATATTCCAGGAATCAACTACATGACCACAGGAAGTATCTATCAAACAGTCATCGCTAAAGAACGTAATCTTGGGTATGGTGGAAGAAACGTGCAGGTGGTACCA
>FUWD013232451.1_pt1 | contig 58309 bp, 79 predicted proteins | sample 1063281 | NCBI WGS metagenome assembly FUWD01 (sample SAMEA79048168, study PRJEB19326) | metagenome | biome: marine | reverse complement strand
TTCGCTACATTAATGTGGGGCCACATACCCAAATGGAAAATCAGATCCGCAGAATCTAAGTCAAAGCGAGGCAAGTCCGTCAATGACCAGAAGGCTGAGATCACAATTGTTGGCGTCGCCTCGGCACCGGGGGAAACTGGGGTCCTCAATTAGATGACTCTCAATTTCACCAAGGGTGGCCCGGCCTTAGCCAATCAAGGCACCTATGCCCTGGATAACAGCAGACGCTAAGTACCTAGAAACAGACTGCGGCTGGGGATCACGATTATTCATACTTCCCGCTACTTTTGTGGCACCTTCACATGCATGGTTGCGCGACTTTCATTAGTGTTGAGTCTCAACAGGGAGGCGGTTTAACACAGTGGACGTCATCGAGTTTGCCCCAACCAAGGATCAATACGCCTACACCTTTGGTGGCGTTGCCCCGATCATGCGGATTAAACCAGGACAGGCCCTGAAAATCTGGTCAGAAGATGCCTTCAATGACACCCTAAAAACTGTGCATGATCTAGCCTCGGACAAAGTCGATTTGCGATACGTCAACCCTCAAAGTGGACCCTTCTACGTGGTAGGCGCCGAGCCGGGTGACGCGTTAGTCCTTCACTTTGTTTCCATGGAGCCGGCACGCGGACATGGAATTTCATCGGCCATTCCGTTTTTTGGTGGATTGACATCCACCGATCGCACCTCAATGTTGCAAGATCCACTGCCTGATACCACGTGGGTCTACGAAGTTGACTCGGTGAAAAACACGGTGGGCTTTGTGACCCGCTTTGGCGACCACACGCATGAAATTGCACTTCCCATTGAAACCATGCTGGGAACCGTAGGTGTTGCGCCAGCCGGCGGTGAAGTTCGCTCATCACTTGTTCCCGAGCGGTTCGGTGGAAATATGGACACCCCAGAGATGAAACCAGGCACCACTTGCTACCTGGGAGTAAATGTTGAAGGTGCGCTTTTCAGTCTTGGCGACGGTCACTACCGTCAAGGCGAGGGCGAAAGTTGTGGCACGGCGGTTGAAGGGGCTATGACGACCGTCGTGATCGTTGATCTGATCAAGGGTGCTGCGCCACTGTGGCCACGGCTTGAAAACGACGAGTACCTGATGGCAATTGGTTCATCACGTCCCATGGAGGATTCGTGGCGGATTGGAAACGTTGAACTAATTCGATGGATGCAAGAGTTACACGGGCTGCACCAGATGGATGCTTATCAACTCTTGTCGCAAATTTCTAAAGCACCAATTGCCAATGTCGTCGATGCAAATTACAGCGTGGCCATCAAGGCGGCGAAGGCTTACATGCCCAGTGCCAGTGCCTACCAAGGAATTCACCAAGAAATGAAGAAACTCGCGAAACTTCTTTAAAAAATCAATCACTACTACCCAGAAAGGTCACGTACATGGATCTCAAACTCGCAGGGAAAAAGGTTCTCGTCAGCGGAGGCTCAAAGGGAATTGGCCGCGCCGTGGTGGATATTTTCGCAGAGGAAGGCGCCGTAGTTTCATTTTGCGCACGCAATGCTGAGGAAGTGAAGTCCGCAGAGCAGGCGGCTAATGGCCTGGGATCGGGCCGCGTCCACGGTAGCGCGGTCGATGTAGGAGATGGTGCTGCTCTAAAATCATGGGTTGAGGCTGCCGCAAGTGACATGGATGGGATTGACATTGTCGTTGCAAACGTCAGCGCGCTGGCAATTCCAAGTACTCCGGAAAACTGGGAAGCAAGTTTCAATGTTGACCTGATGCACACGGTCCGAATGATCGAAGCGGCCATGCCATTTCTTGAAAAGAGCGAGAACGCATCCATCGTGACGGTATCAAGTGTCAGCGGCCGTGAAGTTGACTTTGCTTCGGGTCCTTACGCAACCATGAAGACCGCGATCATTGCCTACACTCAAGGACTCGCCAATCAATTCGCTTGCGTGGGAATTCGCGCAAATTCGGTGTCACCCGGTAACACGTATTTCCCCGGGGGCGTGTGGGAATCAATCGAAGGCGGCAACCCGGACTTGTTCAAGACCGCAATGGCGCTCAACCCAACCGGTCGGATGGGAACGCCGCGCGAGATGGCGACCGCAATTGTTTTCCTCGCCAGCCCTGTTTCCAGCTTCACCACGGGGGCGAACCTAGTTGTGGACGGGGCTTTGACGAGAGGCTTGCACGTCTAGTGAAAACACCCCGTCGAATCCCCAGGTGGAGTGAACTCGCGCCACTGATCGGTCTGGAGTTACCGAGTCTGGACAATCATGTAAGGGCGCTGGCTCGGGTCTCTGACATTTATGACCTACGTCTGATGGCAAAACGCTTTACGCCACGTGCTGTTTTTGATTACACGGACGGTGCCGCGGGCAACGATTCGTCACTGCGAGCCGCGCGTCAAGCGTTTGAGCGGTTGGAATTCATTCCTCGGGTACTTCGCGACGTCCGCGAGATCAACACCCAAGCGGATTTTCTGGGAACCCCGTCAACAATCCCGGTAGCGCTGGGTCCAACGGGTTTCACTCGCATGATGCATTACCAAGGTGAGCTAGCAGTTGCGCAAGCCGCGCGCAGTCGTGGCGTTCCCTACGCACTCTCCACGTTGGGGACGACGAGTGTGGAGGATTTGAAATCACAAGTTCCCGATAGCCGCCAGTGGTTTCAGCTTTACCTGTGGAAGGACCGTGCGGCTTCCAAGGAACTTGTTAATCGGGTAAAAGCTGCCGGTTACAGCACTCTTATCCTCACGGTAGATACGGCCGTAGCTGGTCTGCGTCACCGCGATGTGCGTAATGGATTAAACATCCCACCGAAACTGAGCGCAACAACCATGATCAACATGGCCCGATACCCGCGTTGGTGGATGAATCTGCTGAGCACGCAGCCGCTGGAGTTCGCTTCATTTCGCGACACAGGTGGCACGGTCAGCGATCTGATTGGTCGAGTGTTCGATCCGAGTATCACGCCAGAAGATGTGCAGTGGTTGCGCGCCGAGTGGGATGGGCCGCTGGTGGTTAAAGGGATCCAGTCACTCGAGGACGCCAAGATCGTGAGTGAGCTTGGCGTTGACGGAATTATCCTCTCCAATCACGGTGGTCGACAAGTGGAGCGTGGACTACCCCCCATCACACTTTTGCCCGAGGTCGTGAAAACAGTGAGTGAGAAGACTTCGATATTTGTGGACTCCGGGGTAATGAGTGGAGCGGATGTTGTCGCTGCACTGTGTCTGGGTGCCCGAGGTGTGTTTATTGGACGCGCGTATCTCTACGGACTGATGGCTGCAGGGGAGGCGGGTGTTGAAAAAACGATCGATATTTTTACAAATGAAATCGCCACGACAATGGCCTTGATCGGGGCTACAAGTATCGATGAACTTGGCCCACAATTCCTGCGATAGCGATTTCGTGCGGCCAGACACGGTGCGAAGTGCGTGCGCCGGTTTTTAATTTGCTGCTGGCCGCCACATGGTGATCAGTGTCGGTCCATCGGGAACCGTGAACTCGCCAACTCGTTCAAATCCATAACGTTGATACAGCGCCACGTTCGCCGGATTGCTCGCTTCGAGGTAGGCGGGCATGTTCATGGTGTCTACCCAAGCCAAGTTGTCGGCCAACAGTGAAAATCCAATGCCGTGCCCGCGGTGATCTGTATGGGTGCCAAGGAGTGAAAGGTAATAGTGCGGCTGCGTCTTGGGACGCATTTCTTCAAAGCCACCCATGAGCGCCATAATTCGTCCGGCTTGCTCTGTGCCTACAAGTTCAACAAAAAGCGGCTCGACAAGAGCCTCTTGCTCTGGGGTAAATTCATGAGCCCCCGGTGCGAACCACACGGAGGCCGCTTCTAAATTTTCAGAGACCCAAACGGTGTCCTTATTTACTCGGGCACCCCGCAGGTACAGACTCCACCATCGGGTCAGTTGTGTCCTACGTCGCCCCGGATCAGGAAATGCCCAACTCCAGGTAGGGTCGAAATAGAAGGAGTCAGCCAAGATCTCAATGACCCGGGGGATCTCCTGTTCTTGAGCAGAATGCGCCACCAGCGAAGTATGTCGCAATCCCACCAGCTGTCGTTTTGGGTCTACCGTTGCCTCATGTCCAATAATGATGAAAATGTGAATGAGTCCGTCGGCACATCGGCGCAGCCGCCCACGGCCCCACCGATTGTGCAGATGCCACCGAAGCCAACCGTTGATCAGTTTGGGAATGCGATTAGCCCAAAATCAAGAGTAGTTGCGGCACTGTTGGCTTGGTTCCTCGGTTTTCTTGGAATTCATCGGTTCTACGTTGGCAAGGTCGGGACTGGTGTCTTGATGATCGTCACACTGGGCGGGTTGGGTATTTGGGCTCTCATTGACTTCATTGTGATCCTGGTCGGGTCGTTTAAAGACAAAGATGGTCGGCTCCTTATCAACTGGAGTTAAGCACGGTAGATTAGAAGCATGAGTTCTGACCAAACCCCAGCTGAAGACGTAAAACCGACGGAGTCGATCTGGAATGATCAACCGGTGGTGGTGTACGCACCAACCCCGGGAGCATCGGGTAATTCGATTGTGGCGCTGGTTCTGTCTATCTGCTCGTGGGTGGTTTTCCCCATTGTTTTTGCGATCGTAGCGCTGGTATTTGCCAGTAAAGCCGATAAGGAAATTCGAGCAAGTGGTGGCGCTGTGGGTGGCGGGGCCTTTGTGACCGCCGCAAAAATAGTCTCTTGGATCAATATCGGGGTGTACGCGGCGTTAGCCATTTTGGCGATTCTCGCGCTGCTGCTGTTCACGATTCTTGGGGTAACAAGCGGTTCCAGTTCTTAAGGGGGACCCCGGTGATCGGGGTGAAGTGGGGGAAGGTAGTCTTCCCACTCGTGCCTGACCCCTCAGGCGCGCTCTCGTGTGTCGCAGTGAAGATTGCCCAAAATTTGCGGCCCGGGGTGGTATTGCCACCGGAGAATTTCTACGAGTTTAAGCGTAGTTTGCGTCGAAAGACGTACGACACGCCCGACCGCGTGGGTCGTTCCGGTTAACCGTAAACGAACGAGAAGTCAGGAGAGGCGCAACGTGCCTACCATCCAGCAGTTGGTCCGCAAGGGCCGGCAGGACAAGGTCTCCAAGACCAAGGCCCCAGCCCTAAAAGGCAGCCCACAGCGGCGCGGGGTCTGCACACGTGTTTACACAACTACCCCAAAGAAGCCCAACTCGGCGCTTCGCAAGGTGGCTCGCGTGCGGTTGACCTCCCAGGTGGAAATCACCGCCTACATCCCCGGTGTTGGTCACAACTTGCAGGAGCACTCAATCGTGCTCGTGCGTGGTGGCCGGGTCCGAGACCTTCCCGGTGTTCGTTACAAAGTTATCCGCGGTGCACTTGACGCGCAAGGCGTTAAAAATCGTAAACAGGCACGGTCCCGCTACGGCGCGAAGAAGGAGAAGGGCTAATGCCTCGTAAGGGTCCTGCACCAAAACGACCAATCGTGATTGACCCCGTTTACGGGGCACCGATCGTCACTCAACTTATTAACAAGGTTCTCCTAGATGGCAAGCGTTCTGTCGCAGAACGCGCGGTCTACGGGGCACTGGAAGGTTGCCGCGAGAAGACTGGCACCGATCCAGTACAGACGCTCAAGCGCGCGCTGGACAACATTCGACCAACCCTGGAAGTTCGCTCCCGCCGTGTTGGTGGCGCGACCTACCAGGTTCCCGTTGAGGTTAAGCCGGGTCGGTCGACCACACTTGCACTGCGCTGGCTCATAACCTACTCGCGTAAGCGCCGGGAAAAGACTATTACCGAGCGCCTCATGAACGAAATCTTGGATGCATCAAATGGTCTCGGCGCTGCGGTTAAGAAGCGCGAAGACACCCACAAGATGGCCGAATCCAATAAGGCTTTCGCTCACTACCGCTGGTAACCCGACGACTTAAAACCTCACACAAACCCATACCCGCTAGAAAAAACGGAGAATCTCGTGTCAATTGGAACAGTCCTCGACCTCGCCAAGGTCCGCAACATTGGGATCATGGCGCATATCGACGCGGGCAAAACCACGACAACCGAGCGGATCCTTTTTTACACCGGCATCAACTACAAAATCGGTGAAGTCCACGACGGCGGGGCCACCATGGACTGGATGGAACAAGAACAAGAGCGCGGGATCACAATTACATCAGCTGCCACCACCTGCGAGTGGAAGGGCAACACGATCAACATTATTGACACCCCCGGTCACGTTGACTTCACGGTTGAGGTCGAGCGTTCACTTCGGGTGCTCGACGGCGCTGTAACGGTATTCGACGGTGTGGCCGGAGTTGAGCCTCAGTCGGAGACCGTCTGGCGCCAAGCAGACCGCTACAACGTTCCGCGAATGTGCTTCATTAACAAGTTGGACCGCACCGGCGCGAATTTCTTTATGTGCGTCGACATGATTATCTCGCGTCTAAATGCCGTTCCATTAGTTTTGCAGTTGCCTATCGGTAACGAAGGAGACTTCATCGGCGTCGTTGACCTCATCGAAATGCGCGCCCTGACTTGGCGTGGGGAAACCGCAATCGGTGAAGACTACGAAATCGAAGACATTCCAGCAGATTTGGTTGACCAGGCAAATGAGTATCGCGAAAAGTTGATTGAGACTTTGGGCGAAGCAGATGACGAAATTATGGAGAAATACCTCGAAGGTGCAGAGATCTCGGTTGACGAGATCAAAGCCGGTATCCGCCGGGCGACACTCGCTGCAAAACTAACACCTGTCTTGACCGGATCCGCATTTAAGAATAAGGGCGTTCAGCCCATGCTTGATGCTGTGATCGCATACCTGCCCTCCCCACTTGATATCGCTGCGATCGATGGCCACAAAATGGGTGACGAAAGCGTGGAAATTCTTCGTCAACCAAGTGATGACGAGCCGTTCAGTGCCCTCGCATTTAAAATTATGACCGATCCACACCTCGGCAAACTTACTTATGTTCGGGTTTACTCCGGCCGCTTGAACACCGGTACGGCAGTGCTCAACAGTGTGAAAGACCGCAAAGAGCGGATTGGCAAGATCTATCGAATGCACGCGAACAAGCGAGAAGAAATCGACTCGGTAGGCGCGGGTGACATCGTGGCCGTGATGGGTTTGAAAGACACGACTACAGGGGAGACCCTGTGCGATCCAGCCAAGCCGGTTGTTCTTGAATCGATGACTTTCCCCGATCCCGTTATTTCGGTAGCTATTGAGCCTAAGACGAAGAGTGACCAAGAGAAGTTGGGAACGGCCATTCAGCGTCTCGCCGAAGAGGATCCAACATTTAGGGTTTCCACCAATGAAGAGACCGGCCAAACCATCATTGAAGGAATGGGCGAACTTCACCTGGAGGTCCTCGTTGACCGGATGCGGCGCGAGTTCAAGGTTGAAGCAAATGTCGGTAAACCACAGGTTGCCTACCGGGAGACGTTGACCAAAAAGGTTGACCGGATCGACTACACCCATAAGAAGCAGACAGGTGGGTCCGGCCAGTTTGCCAAGATTCAGATTTCAATTGAGCCCAACACCGAAGAGGGCGGCGGTTACCTGTTCGTGAACAAGGTCACCGGTGGACGTATTCCGCGCGAGTACATCCCATCCGTTGACGCTGGTGCCCAGGACTCCATGCGGCACGGTGTTCTCGCCGGGTACCCCATGGTTGATGTCAAGGTCACACTTCTTGACGGTGCCTACCACGACGTTGACTCGTCCGAACTCGCTTTCAAAATCGCCGGAACAATGGCATTCAAGGAAGGCGCACGCCTAGCTGGCCCAACGCTCCTTGAACCAATGATGTCCGTTGAAGTCACCACACCGGATGACTACATGGGCGACGTTATTGGAGATCTGAACTCGCGTCGTGGACAAGTGCAGGCAATGGATGAGCGCTCCGGTGCTCGAGTTGTGAGAGCACTTGTTCCACTCTCTGAAATGTTCGGCTACGTGGGAGACCTGCGCAGCCGCACCCAGGGGCGTGCGAGTTACAGTATGCAATTCGATTCCTACGCGCAGGTCCCTCGGGCCGTCGCTGACGAAATCGTTGCTAAAAATCGCGGCGAGTAACCGCGGATCACAAAGAAATACAACAGAAGAAAAAGAACCGATAACCGATCCGCGTTTTGCCGGACGGCACGAACAGAGGGAGTACGCAAGTGGCGAAGGCCAAGTTTGAGCGGAATAAGCCGCACATCAACATCGGCACCATTGGGCACATTGACCATGGCAAGACCACGTTGACTGCTGCTATCACAAAGGTGCTGCACGATAAATACCCAGACGTGAACCCATTCACGCCTTTCGACATGATCGACAAGGCCCCTGAAGAGCGTCAACGTGGTATTACGATTTCGATCGCACACGTCGAGTACCAGACAGAAGGCCGGCATTACGCCCACGTCGACTGTCCAGGTCACGCCGACTACATCAAGAACATGATCACCGGTGCCGCCCAGATGGACGGTGCAATCCTTGTGGTTGCTGCAACCGACGGTCCAATGCCACAGACCAAGGAACACGTTCTCCTTGCTCGCCAAGTTGGTGTACCTTCAATCGTAGTCGCCCTAAACAAGTGCGACATGGTCGACGACGATGAGCTCATTGAGCTCGTCGAAATGGAAGTTCGTGAGCTCCTGAGCATGTACGAATTCCCTGGCGACGACGTCCCGGTAGTTCGAGTTGCGGCATTCCCAGCACTTCAAGGTGACGAAAAATGGGGTAAGTCGATCCTTGAACTCATGGATGCAATTGATGCCTACATTCCAACGCCAGAGCGTGAGATTGACAAGCCCTTCCTAATGCCAATCGAAGACGTTTTCACCATCACCGGTCGCGGAACAGTTGTTACCGGCCGGATCGAGCGTGGAGTGGTCAAAATCAACGAAGAAATTGAAATCGTTGGTATTCGCCCAGGATTGCCCCTCAAGACCACCGTCACCGGTGTCGAGATGTTCCGCAAACTGCTTGACGAAGGTCAAGCGGGAGAGAACGTGGGAGTACTTCTTCGTGGTACCAAGCGTGAGGAAGTTGAGCGAGGTCAGGTTTGCTGCAAGCCGGGCTCAATCACCCCCCACACTGATTTTGATGCGCAGGTTTACATCTTGTCCAAGGATGAAGGTGGCCGTCACACGCCGTTCTTCAACAATTACCGTCCACAGTTTTATTTCCGGACCACGGACGTCACGGGCGTTGTTTACCTTCCCGAAGGCAAGGACATGGTCATGCCCGGAGACAACACCGACATGCGCGTTGAGCTGATTCAGTCAATCGCAATGGAAGACGGTCTCCGCTTCGCAATCCGCGAAGGTGGCCGCACCGTTGGTGCCGGTCGGGTTACCAAGATCCTGAAGTAGCACACGCAACAACTAAGTCTTCGTGGCGGGCATCGCGACCCGGTTCCCGCCACGAAAACCATCCGAAAAAAAGTAACACACACATCCTCAACTACACGAGTAAGGAACCAAGCCACCATGGCGGGACAGAAGATCCGGATCAGGCTCAAGGCCTACGACCACGAGATCATTGACTCATCGGCGCGTAAAATCGTCGAGACGGTTATTCGCACCGGTGCACAGGTGGCTGGACCCGTGCCGCTGCCGACCGAGAAGAATATTTTCTGTGTTATTCGGTCGCCGCACAAGTACAAAGATTCACGGGAACATTTCGAGATGCGCACCCACAAGCGCTTGATCGACATTCTCGACCCCACACCCAAGACCGTTGATTCGTTGATGCGCCTAGATCTCCCAGCTGGCGTCGACATCGAGATCAAGCTCTAATCGAGATCAAGTCTTAGAGGAGATCTAAACACCATGAGTTATAACGTCAAGGGATTGCTCGGCGAAAAGCTTGGCATGACCCAGGTATGGGACGAGAACAACAGGGTTGTTCCCGTTACCGTCGTTAAGGCCGGTCCAAGTGTCGTCACCCAGGTTCGCACACCCGAGATCGATGGCTACTCCGCGGTGCAAATCGCTTTCGGTGCCATTGACCCACGCAAGGTCAACAAGCCAGATTCGGGGCATTTTGCAAAGGCCGGCGTGACCCCACGTCGCCATATTGTTGAAGTGCGTACACCGGATGCTTCCGAATACACCCTCGGCCAAGAACTCACGGCAGAAATATTCGTCACCGGTCAAGTTGTCGACGTTGTTGGCACCACCAAAGGTAAGGGTTTCGCCGGCGTCATGAAACGCCATGGTTTCCACGGACTTCGCGCAACACACGGCGTGAACAAAAAGCACCGTAGCGCCGGCTCAATCGGTGGCTGCGCAACTCCTGGTCGAGTGTTCAAGGGCATGAAAATGGCGGGACGCATGGGTGGAGATCGTCAAACCACGCAGAACCTGAAAGTTCAAGCCATTGACATCGAACGTGGATTTATTTTGATCAAGGGCGCCGTTCCTGGCCCCAAGGGCGGTCTGGTGTTTATTCACACCGCCGTGAAGGAGGCCCAGCAATGAGTTCCGTAGACGTAATGACCCCCGAAGGAAAAGCGGCCGGCAAGGTTGAACTGCCCGCTGAAGTCTTTGACGTTGCGGTCAACATCCCGCTGATTCATCAGGTCGTTGTCGCCCAGCTTGCTGCTGCTCGTCAAGGTACCCACTCCACCAAAACTCGGGCCGAGGTCAGCGGTGGTGGCCGTAAACCACATAAGCAAAAGGGAACAGGTCGCGCCCGCCAAGGTTCGATTCGCGCCCCCCAATACTCCGGCGGTGGAATTAGCCACGGACCAAAGCCGCGGTCATACGATCAACGCACCCCCAAAAAGATGAAGTCCGCTGCCCTTCGGGGTGCACTGTCGGATCGGGCCCGCGAGGGTCGGATTCATATCGTGTCCGAACTTGTCAGTGGAGACACCCCGTCGACGAAGGGCGCCACTGCAACTTTGAAGGCACTCAATGTCGAAGGCCAAGTTCTGATCGTGCTCACCCGTGAGGAAGCAGTGGCTTGGTTGTCACTTCGTAATCTCGGTGACGTCTCGATAGTGGCTCCCGACCAACTCAACACATACGACGTTCTGATCAGCGATCACCTAGTGTTCACGCAGATCGCTTACGACACATTTGTTGCCGGGCCTGTTAAAGGCAAGAGTTCAAAGGCAACTGCATTTGAAAGCGAGGTAGAGGCATGAGAATCTCAGACCCACGTGACATCTTGATTTCACCGGTTGTCTCCGAAAAGGCTTACGGTCTACTTGACCAAAACAAGTACACCTTCATTGTTTCCCCTGATGCTAATAAGACGCAAATTAAAATCGCGGTCGAAGAGGTATTTGGGGTCAAGGTGACAAGTGTCAACACGATGAATCGCGAAGGCAAGCGGGTACGCACTCGCACCGGATTTGGTCGCAAAGCTTCAACAAAGCGTGCGATTGTTTCTGTTGCAGCTGGCGATCGCATCGACATATTTGGCGGGCCGGTCTCCTAACGGAGTCCAGGGCAAACCGAGAATCAACGAAACGAGAGACGAAAATGGGTATCCGTAAGTACAAGCCGACTACGCCGGGCCGTCGTGGTTCCAGTGTTGCCGACTTCTCTGAAATAACCCGGTCTGAACCTGAGAAGTCATTGCTTCGTCCGCTCCCCAAAAAGGGTGGCCGCAACAACTCGGGCAAGATCACAACCCGTCACAAAGGTGGAGGGCACAAACGGGCCTACCGTCTCATTGACTTCAAACGGGCCGACAAAGATGGCGTACCCGCAAAGGTCGCTCATATCGAGTACGACCCAAACCGCACGGCGCGCATTGCACTATTGCATTACGCCGACGGTGAGAAGCGCTACATCATTGCTCCCAACAAACTGAAGCAGGGCGACCGGATTGAAACCGGCCCCAGCGCCGACATTAAGCCTGGGAACAATTTACCAATGCGCAACATCCCCGTTGGTACGGTGATTCATGCGATTGAGTTAAAGCCAGGTGGCGGAGCCAAGATTGCTCGTTCAGCAGGGGCAAGTGTGCAACTCGTTGCAAAAGAAGGGCCATTCGCCCAACTCCGGATGCCATCGGGTGAAATCCGCAACGTTGACGTTCGCGCTCGCGCAACCATCGGCGAGGTGGGTAACGCAGAACAGTCCAACATCAACTGGGGTAAAGCAGGCCGGATGCGTTGGAAGGGCAAGCGCCCAACCGTTCGCGGTGTCGCCATGAACCCGGTTGACCACCCGCATGGTGGTGGTGAGGGTAAGACTTCCGGTGGACGTCACCCGGTTAACCCCGGCGGTAAGCCAGAAGGTCGCACCCGTAAAAAGAACAAGGCCAGCGATCAGTTCATCGTTCGTCGTCGTAAGTCCGGCAAGAAGCGTTAAGGAAAGCGGTAAAACATGCCACGCAGTCTGAAAAAGGGTCCATTCATTGACGGCCATCTCCTAAAAAAGGTAGATAAGCAAAATGAAGCGAACTCAAAGAGTGTGATCAAGACTTGGTCACGTCGCTCGATGGTGATCCCGGCAATGCTCGGTCACACCATCGCGGTGCACGACGGTCGCAAGCACGTGCCCGTTTTCATCTCCGAGAGCATGGTAGGACACAAGCTTGGAGAGTTTGCGCCAACGCGTACCTTCAAAGGTCACGTCAAGGACGACCGTAAGGCAAAGCGGCGCTAGCCGGTTGGCACATCACAACGTTTGACAGATTTGTAGAAGCAGTAATTCGGTAATTAGGAATTCAGTAACAACTAGAAGCAAGGGGAAAGCGATGGAAGCCAGGGCCCAAGCGCGGTACGTCCGCGTAACGCCCATGAAGGCACGTCGGGTTATTGATCTCATTCGTGGGATGAACGCCGATGATGCCCAGGCAGTGCTGCGGTTCGCCCCGCAGGCGGCTAGTGAACCAGTAGGCAAAGTGCTTGCTAGTGCGGTAGCCAATGCGGCCAACAATCATGGCATGGACACCAAGGACCTCACCATCAGTGAAGCCTTCGTTGACGAAGGCCCCACGATGAAGCGCATTCGTCCGCGCGCTCAAGGTCGGGCATTCAAGATTCGCAAGCGCAGTTCCCACATCACGGTAATTGTTTCCGATGGAATTGCAATGCCAAAGATCACCCGCCCCACCAAGACTGTCAAGGCACCCAAAATTGTGGAAGCCAAAGCTCAAGTGGTCGAGACGACAGAAGTAGCTGCTGCACCCGTGGTGAAGAAGTCGGCCGCGAAAAAAGCCGCCGCTGCCAAAAAGACCGCTCCCGCGAAGAAAGTTGCAGCGAAGAAAGCTTCAGCCCCAGAAACTACCGAGAAGGAGGACTAGACCATGGGTCAAAAAGTTAATCCACATGGATTCCGCCTGGGTATCACGACGGACTTCACCTCCCGGTGGTTCGCTGATAGCTCGAAAAAAGGTCAGCGTTACAGCGACTACGTAAAAGAAGACGTAGCGATCCGCAAGTTGTTGGGAACAGGCATGGAGCGGGCCGGGATCGCCAAGGTAGAGATTGAGCGCACCCGTGATCGTGTCCGTGTCGACATTCACACTGCACGCCCCGGCATTGTGATTGGACGACGTGGAGCAGAAGCCGATCGTTTACGTGGAGATTTAGAGAATCTCACTGGCAAGCAGGTTCAACTTAATATTCTTGAAGTCAAGGTTCCTGAAATGGAATCCCAGCTCGTGGCTCAGGGAATTGCAGAGCAACTTTCAAGCCGGGTGTCATTCCGACGCGCCATGCGTAAAGGCATGCAAAGTGCGATGAAGGCCGGTGCCAAGGGAATTCGGGTTCAGGTCAGCGGTCGCCTCGGTGGGGCCGAAATGTCTCGAACCGAGTTCTACCGTGAAGGTCGAGTCCCATTGCACACTTTGCGAGCTGACATCGACTACGGTTTTTACGAATCGCGGACCACATTTGGGCGCATTGGTGTCAAAGTGTGGATTTACAAGGGCGAAGCATTGCCAACGCGAGCAGAGCGCGAAGCCGCAGCCGCAACCGCTCGCATGGGGGCAACACGCAAAGCACCAACTGACCGACCACGCCGCGAAGATGGCAACGACACCGGAGCGGGCGTTGCAGTTGCCGCTGAAGTTGTCGTAGATGCCAATGTCGCAGCAGAAACCACGGAGGGCTAGTCATGTTGATTCCCCGTCGCGTTAAGCACCGCAAGCAGCACCACCCGACTCGTCGTGGTGTGGCAAAGGGTGGCACCAAAGTAACGTTTGGCACATATGGCCTGCAGGCGCTTGAACCCGCTTACGTAACCAACCGGCAAATTGAAGCCTCGCGTATCGCAATCACGCGGCACATTCGACGCGGGGGCAAGGTTTGGATAAATATTTACCCAGACCGTCCGCTGACAAAGAAGCCCGCTGAAACCCGCATGGGTTCAGGAAAAGGTTCACCCGAATGGTGGGTGGCCAACGTCAAGCCTGGTCGCGTTATGTTTGAGTTGTCCTACCCGGACGAGAAGGTTGCCCACGAAGCGTTGACCCGCGCAATGCACAAACTCCCAATGAAGTGCCGGATTATTCGGCGCGATGAAACAGGTGAAGAGTAATGGCTGCTGGTACAGCAACAGGTGAGCTGCGCAATTTTGATGACGCAGAACTCATCCAAAAACTGCGTGACTCCAAAGAAGAGCTGTTTAACTTGCGGTTCCAAGGTGCAACCGGGCAGTTGGAAAATCATGGACGATTGCGCGCAGTGCGCAAAGACATCGCCCGGATCTACACGATCCTGCGCGAACGTGAACTGGGCATCACGCCCGTCGAGGGTGAGGAAGGTGCCGCATGAGCGCTGGGACACAAAATGAGCGTGGCGAGCGCAAGACCCGCGAGGGACTTGTTGTAAGCGACAAGATGCAAAAGACGGTAGTTGTGGCAGTCGAAGACCGCTACAAGCACCCGCTATACAGCAAGGTCGTGCGCCGTACCAATAAGCTCAAGGCACACGACGAAGCCAACAGCGCCGGTATCGGCGACCGAGTTCTGATCATGGAAACTCGACCACTTTCAGCCACGAAGCGCTGGCGTGTGGTCGAGATCCTTGAAAAGGCCAAGTAAGCAGTTCCGCAAGGCTCACCGCAACAAGCGCGTGAGGACCAGCAGACGATCAGGAGAATGAAGTGATTCAGCAAGAGTCGCGACTACGCGTTGCGGACAACACGGGTGCCAAGGAAATCTTGTGCATTCGCGTACTCGGCGGTTCCGGTCGCCGTTACGCAGGCATCGGTGACATCATCGTGGCAACCGTCAAGGATGCGATTCCCGGCGGTGGCGTGAAAAAGGGTGAAGTCGTCAAGGCAGTGATCGTGCGCACCAAGAAAGAGCGCCGCCGCCCCGATGGCTCCTACATCCGGTTCGACGAGAACGCCGCAGTGATACTCAAGGCCGATGGTGAGCCGCGAGGCACCCGTATTTTCGGGCCGGTTGGTCGTGAGCTGCGTGAGAAGAAGTTCATGAAAATTATTTCGCTCGCCCCGGAGGTGTTGTAATGTCGAAACTAAAGATTCGCAAAGGCGATACCGTCCTGGTGATAACTGGTAAAGATCGCGGAGTCCAAGGCAAGGTTATCGACGTCTACCCAGAAGCGGACAGGCTTATTGTTGAAGGGGTCAACCGGATCAAGAAGCACACGAAGGTTGGTCAAGACGCTCGCGGTGCAAAAAGCGGTGGAATTATCACCACCGAAGCACCCATCCATGTCTCGAATGTCATGCTGGTTGATCCAGAGGATGGCAAAGCAACCAGAGTTGGTTTCACCCGCGAAAAAGTCGAGAAGCGTCGCGCCGATGGTTCGACCTACGAAGCAGAGCGCAGCGTGCGAATTTCACGTCGCACCGGCAAAGAGATTTAGGACGGATAAGCAATCATGACTACCGCAACCACGCCTCGCTTGAAGGCTCGTTACCGTGAAGAGATTATCCCGGAACTGCAAAAAGAATTCAGCTTCGGAAACATTATGCAGGTACCCGGTCTGACCAAAATTGTGGTCAACATGGGCGTTGGCGAAGCTGCCCGCGACTCCAAGTTGATTGAGGGTGCAGTCCGCGACCTGACCGACATCACCGGCCAAAAGCCACAGGTCACCAAAGCTCGTGTGTCCATCGCCCAGTTTAAATTGCGTGAAGGGCAGCCCATCGGCGCACACGTCACACTTCGTGGCGACCGCATGTGGGAGTTCCTGGATCGTTTGCTGAGTACCGCACTGCCACGTATTCGTGACTTTCGCGGCCTTTCGTCAAAACAGTTTGATGGAAATGGCAACTACACATTTGGATTGACCGAACAGTCCATGTTTCACGAAATTGATCAAGACAAGATCGATCGGGCTCGCGGCATGGACATCACGGTGGTAACCACCGCCAAGACCAACGACGAAGGTCGAGCACTGCTCCGGCTTCTCGGATTCCCATTTAAGGAGGCCTGAGCACATGGCAAAGAAAGCACTGGTTCAAAAGCAACAGAAAACGCCCAAGTTCAAAGTGCGGGGTTACACCCGCTGCAATCGGTGTGGACGTCCACACGCGGTCTACCGTAAGTTCGGCCTGTGTCGCATCTGTGTTCGTGAGATGGCACATGCCGGTGAACTCCCCGGTGTAACTAAAAGTTCCTGGTAAACAACGACGCTGCAGGTCTACGGTAATCGCCGGAGAAACCATAGCGAGGAAGGCCAAGCGGCCATGACAATGACAGATCCGATCGCAGACATGCTGGCACGTCTGCGCAATGCAAACTCGGCGTATCACGAAACCGTGTCCATGCCACACTCCAAGATCAAGTCACATATCGCGGAGATTTTGAAAGAACAGGGTTACATCGCTAGCTTTGACGTCGCAGACGCGGAAGTTGGTCAGACCCTGACCCTCAACCTAAAATACGGTCCATCACGCGAGCGTTCCATCGCTGGATTGCGGCGCGTGTCCAAGCCGGGGCTTCGGGTCTACGCAAAGAGCACCAACCTTCCTAAGGTATTGGGCGGTTTGGGCATTGCGATCTTGTCCACCTCAACCGGGTTGCTCACTGACCGTCAGGCCGCAAAGAAAGGCGTAGGTGGGGAAGTCCTCGCCTACGTTTGGTAGGAGGAGACATGTCACGTATTGGACGCGCACCAGTTCCGGTGCCAGCGGGAGTCACCGTCACGATTAGTGGCCGGGACATTTCGGTAGTTGGACCCAAAGGTTCCTTAGCAATCACAATTGCAAGCCCTATTGAAATCAAACAGGAGGGTGAAGAAATTCTCGTTTCTAGACCCAATGACGAGCGTGCCTCACGCTCACTGCATGGGTTGAGTCGCACTCTGATTGCAAATATGATCACAGGCGTGACCACGGGATACGAGAAGACTTTGGAAATTGTGGGCACCGGTTATCGGGTGGCAGCAAATGGCAATAATCTGGAGTTCGCTCTTGGATTCAGCCATCCCGTTGTCGTCACCGCGCCGGAGGGAATCACTTTCGCCGTTGAATCACCCATCAAATTTAAAGTGATTGGCATTGATAAGCAAAAGGTCGGCGAGGTCGCTGCGAATATTCGCAAGATCCGCAAACCTGAGCCTTATAAAGGTAAGGGCGTTCGCTATGAAGGCGAAGTTGTCCGTCGCAAGGCTGGAAAGGCTGGTAAGTAATGAGTTCCTTCGCCCCAAAGCTCGGGTCAGGTAGCAAGACTGCCGTTGGCCGAAAGCGGCGTCATCTTCGCGTTCGCAAGAAGGTCTCCGGTACGGTGTTGCGACCACGTTTGGTCGTGAACCGCTCGGCCCGTCATGTATTCGCCCAGTTGGTCGACGACGTACAGGGTGTGACCTTGGCTTCGGCTTCCACAATGGAAAGCGATCTGCGCAGTGCTGACAGCGACAAGACCGCCAAGGCTCGCAAGGTCGGAAATGAACTTGCTGCACGCGCACAAAAAGCTGGAATCGATACGGTCGTTTTTGATCGTGGTGGTCATAAGTACCACGGTCGCGTCGCTGCTCTCGCTGAGGGCGCTCGCGAAGGCGGGCTCAAGTTCTAATGTTTACATCGGGAAGAGGTAACAATGTCTGATACGTCGCGCCGCACTGGTGGCGGAGGCGAGCGTCGGGATCGCAAAGATCGCGGCCCACGCGAGGAGAAGTCAAACCTGCTTGAGCGCGTTGTCGCGATCAACCGGGTTTCCAAGGTCGTAAAGGGCGGTCGGCGCTTTAGTTTCACCGCCCTCGTGGTCGTTGGTGACGGCGACGGAAACGTTGGCGTTGGCTACGGCAAGGCAAAGGAAGTTCCGGCAGCGATTGCAAAGGGCGTCGAAGAGGCTAAGCGTAGTTTCTTCAAGGTCCCCCGCATCCAGGGAACGATTCCTCATCCTATTAAGGGTGAAGCCGCGGCCGGGGTAGTCATGCTGCGTCCAGCAGCTCCCGGTACTGGTGTTATCGCCGGTGGCCCGGTCCGCGCGGTGTTGGAATGCGCCGGAATCCGTGATGTGCTCAGTAAGTCACTTGGTTCTGACAATGCCATCAATATTGTGCACGCGACGGTTGCTGCGCTTAAGGGGCTTGAGTCCCCAGAAGCGGTCGCTGCTCGTCGTGGGCTGCCACTTGAAGCTGTCGCACCAGCGGCACTTCTGCGGGCGCGTGCCGCAGGAGCGGGTGCATAATGGGCTCGTTCAAAGTGACTCAGATCAAGTCAGAGATTGGCGGCACGAGTAACCAGCGCAACACATTGCGTTCACTCGGCCTCAAGCGAATCGGTGACACCGTGGAAAAAGAAGACCGCCCAGAGTTTCGTGGAATGGTGAATACCGTTTCGCATCTGGTGGTTGTTGAGGAGGTCAAGTAACTATGACACTTAAAGTTCATCATCTACGTCCAGCACCCGGTGCCAAGACGGCCAAGACTCGCAAGGGTCGCGGTGAAGCGTCAAAGGGCAAAACGTCGGGCCGCGGCACCAAGGGAACAAAGGCGCGTTACCAAGTTAAAGCTGGATTTGAGGGTGGTCAAATGCCCCTTCATATGCGTTTGCCCAAGCTCAAGGGTTTCACCAGCCCGAACACCAAGGTGTATCAGGTTGTTAACGTGTCTGCCATTGAGAAATTGTTCCCAGAAGGCGGCACCATTGGTGTGGTAGAACTGGTTGCAGCAGGTGCTGTCCGCAAGGGCGAACTGGTCAAGGTGCTGGGCTTGGGAGATATTTCGGTCAAGGTTAATGTGACCGCGGATAAGTTCTCAGGTGCAGCTCGTGACAAGATCGTAACTGCGGGTGGGACAGTAACCGAGTTGTAAGACCCGTTCTGCCCGAACCGAACTTTAAGCAGGAGGCCAAGTGCACATCAGTGCGTTCAGGGATGCCCTGCGTACACCGGATCTTCGCAGGAAGATTCTGTTTACACTTGGCTTGCTAGCGATCTACCGTTTGGGTTCGGTTCTGCCGACCCCAGGTGTTGACTACTCGGCCATCCAGCGGTGCATTGACGTCGTGCAGGACAACTCCGTTTACGCCCTGATCAACCTTTTCAGCGGTGGCGCTTTGCTGCAACTGTCAGTGTTTGCCTTGGGAATCATGCCGTACATCACGGCAAGTATTATTTTGCAGTTGCTCACGGTCGTGATCCCGCGGCTTGAGACGTTAAAGGCCGACGGCAACGCCGGGCGGGCCAAGATCACCCAGTACACACGCTTTGTGACCATCGGTTTGGCGATCTTGCAGTCAACCGCAATTCTCTCACTCGCGCGTTCACCCGGGGCGCTCTTCCAGGGATGTAACGAGGAAATAATTCCCAATCAAGCGATCTGGGTGATGCTCGTCATGATTACGGTCATGACGGCCGGAACCGCGATCGTCATGTGGTTCGGAGAACTCATCACCGAACGTGGCGTTGGTAACGGCATGTCCGTGCTGATTTTCACGTCAATCATCGCGGTAATCCCAGCGCAGTTCGCCAACATCCTTAGCAGCCGTGGCGCATTCACTTTCGCCATTACGATACTTGTCGGCCTTGTCGTAATCACGTTCGTGGTGTTCGTAGAGCAAGCTCAACGGCGCATCCCAGTCCAATACGCGAAACGAATGGTTGGTCGACGAATGTATGGTGGTACCTCCACCTACATCCCACTCAAGGTCAACATGGCCGGCGTTATCCCGGTTATTTTCGCATCATCCTTACTCTTTCTGCCAACTCTGTTTGTCCAACTGTCCGGCAGTCAGGCAGGTTGGGCGCAATGGCTTCAGCAGAGCTTTGGAACAGGCAGCGGAAGTGTGTACCTGGGAACCTACTTCCTGCTGATCGTGTTCTTCTGCTACTTCTATGTGTCGATCACTTTCAATCCGACCGAGGTCGCGGACAATATGAAGAAGTACGGCGGTTTCATTCCTGGAATCCGGGCCGGACGCCCCACGGCTGAATACCTCGACTACGTTCTCGCTCGCTTGACGGCACCCGGTTCGTTGTACCTTGGCTTGATTGCGATCTTGCCGGTATTCGCATTCGACTTCTTGGGCGTCTCGACACAGTTCATCTTCGGCGGAGTTTCAATTCTGATCATGGTGGGTGTGGGGCTTGACACCGTCAAGCAAATCCAGGCCCAGCTACAACAACGCAACTACGAAGGTTTCCTCAAGTAGGCCAGTAAGTGAGGGGTCAGTAGTCTCGCCCGGTGTTCATATTTCCGATAGGATCTCAAATCATGCGAATTGTCTTCATGGGTCCGCCGGGGGCGGGTAAAGGGACCCAGGCGGCATTATTGTCCAAAGAGCTTGGGATTCCGCATATCTCTACGGGAGATATTTTCCGCGCAAACGTCGGCGAAGGCACCCCACTTGGAAAGCAAGCTCAGACCTATATGGACGCAGGGGAGTACGTCCCAGACGGTGTCACGAATGCAATGGTGCGGGATCGGCTCACTCACGACGACGCCTATCCGGGCTTTATTCTCGATGGCTACCCCAGAACGGTTGAGCAAGTGGCTGAACTTGACGCGATGTTGCGATCCGCTGGAACCAAGATCGACAGCGTCATCGAGTTGACCGTTGACGTTGACGTTGTCGTCTCTCGGCTTATCCAGCGATCAGCGGATCAGGGCCGCACCGATGACACCGAAGCCGTATTGCGACGTCGCTTGGAAGTTTACTTCGAACAGACTGCGCCACTCATTGAGCTTTATCAGAGCCGCGAATTACTTTCACAAGTTGACGGCCTTGGAGACATTGCATCCGTCACGGCTGCCATTTTGCTTGCGGTTAACTCCTAAGCAAGCGCATGGTATTTCGTAAAAAGGAACGTGTTCAAATAAAAACCCCTGAGCAAATTCAACTCATGCGAATTGCTGGCGGTGTCGTCGCGGACACACTCGAAACCCTTAGGGTCAGTGTCATTCCCGGAATCACGACCAGAGAGCTGGACGCCATCGCACGAGAAAGTATTTATGGTGCCGGCGCAACCCCGTCATTCCTCGGTTACTACGGATTCCCCGCGGTGATCTGCACCTCGGTCAATGAGGAAGTGGTGCATGGAATTCCCGGAGACCGAGTGATCAACGAAGGGGATCTCGTCTCAATTGATTGTGGTGCAATTGTGGACGGTTGGCACGGCGACGCGGCAATCAGCGTGATCGCGTCAACTAGCCCTCAGCCATCAATTCAAAAACTCTCTGATGTCACACGAGCATCCCTTGACGCTGGAATCAAAGTGGCGATTGCTGGGAACCGGATGGGAGACATTGGCTCCGCGATTGAAGCGGTGATTCGCGGCGCCGGCGAATACGGAATTGTTGAAGATTATGTTGGCCATGGAATCGGCACCGAAATGCACATGTACCCACCGGTACCTAACTATGGCCATGCAGGTCAAGGACTTGAACTTAAAGTCGGAATGGTGCTCGCACTGGAGCCCATGGTCACAATTGGATCCCCCGAGGTACTCACTTTGGCCGACGACTGGACAGTAGTCACAACGGATGGGAATTGGGCGGCCCACTGGGAACACTCGGTCGCAATCACCGAATCAGGTCCGCAAATCCTCACCATCAAAACAAACTGACGCGCGTGCGATTGAAGGGCCTAGATGAGCGTGAGTCCGCCCTCACTTTGCAATGAAATTTCCGAGAAAACGGAGTCAAGATAATCAACGGAAAGACTACCGTCTGCTATCGCTTCGCGAAATGCCGTGTAGTCGGCCCCGGACTGTCGCATGTAGCTGAGCGCAAAATTACGCATGGCGATGTCGAATGAAGAGCCGGCTCCGATAAAGGAAGAAATGGCCTGCGCATCCCCCGAACGCGCATGGGCTCGCGCTAAGGCGCCACCGCAAATTTGGGCGTACGCGATTAGATCCTCATCGCTAAATGAATCAACATCGGGCGACCATTTTTTGTCGCGCAATTGACGAACGTAGTAGCTCTTTCCGCCATCTCCATCAACCCAACCCAGAAAAGCATCTGTTGCTGCCTGAATATTTCGTTGACCGTCGGTAACGCGTTTGCTGTGACTTTCTGAAATTGAGTTGGGAACCCAAGGTTCAAGCACGCTTTCGATGGCTTGCTTGACTTGAAGTACGAGCAGGTCGTTGGCGTCGCGTCCCTGCAACAACACAATATATGCGAGTAAACCAATACTGCCGACTCCCACAACCTTGTGACCGAAGTCAACAATGTGATAGCGATCAAGCAAGATGCGTCTGTCACATAAAAGAGTTTCCTTGTAGCGTTCGAATAGATTATTGATGGTTTCCATGACGCCTTCAGCGAGTGAAAGCCGAACAACAAGTGGGGGTTTGTTGACAAACTGTCGCTGCCCATTTACTTCAACAGTTAATTTAGTGATGGCCGACCACTGATCACGCTTCTCGGCGGCGTTAAATCCTTTATTCATCTTGGCCATGCCGCTTTCAGAAAGTACACCACTTTTCGTTACTGCCTTTAGGCTTTGCGCGTCAACTCGGAAGTACCAAGTGTCAACGAATGTTAAAGTTGCGAATGAAGCCATCGAAAGCCGATAGGATTCGGCTCCTGCGCGGATGACGTCTTCCTGACATTGCTCTGATCGATTCGCAGCGGCTATCGCGAAGCTGGTTACCATGCGCTGAACGTCCCATTCGAATGGTCCGGGAAAAGTTTCATCAAAATCATTAACATCGAAAATCGTTCTGCGGTCGGCTGTCGCAAAAATACCAAAGTTTCCCAAGTGCGCGTCACCGCACAACTGAACCTGCAATCCTGAGTTGGGCCTTGGACCCAAATCATTAGCCATCAAAGCGGCGCTTCCGCGATAAAAAGCGAATGCGCTCTGTGACATCCGCGAATATCTAATGGGGAGTAGCGCGGGAACCCGTTGCTCCCCTTGGGCCATAATCGTGGTGATGGGATCGAGGCGATCAAGTGATGGAATAAAAGTTCCGAGTGACGCCACGTTGATCATGGGCTGACTCTGACGCAGGGGTAGCCTCATGTCAATTGGGGTTTTGAAGGCTGCCGGTTGAGCATCAGAAACAATGTCACCCGCAAATGAGAAAAGTGGTTTTTCAAGGCGGCATGAACCAAGCCAGCGTCAATTAGGTCGTTCACGAGGCCCCAAATGGTTGTCAGAGAAGGGGACTGCGTAGACTCTGACGGCTGAAGTGGTAATCATTTCTTGCTGCAATCATAGGGAAGCGGAGTACATGGCTAAAAAAGACGGCGCGATCGAGCTTGAGGGTTTGATCACTGAGTCTTTGCCTAATGCAATGTTTCGGGTTGAGCTTGATAACGGGCATAAGGTGCTCGCGCACATCAGTGGAAAAATGCGGATGCACTACATCAGGATTCTCCCCGATGATCGCGTTGTGGTTGAGCTGTCACCCTATGACCTCACCCGTGGCCGCATTGTTTACCGCTACAAGTAATAACCATTTTTACGAGAAAATCGAGGAAGAGTAACCATGAAGGTGCAACCCAGCGTCAAAAAGATCTGCGACAAGTGCAAGGTCATCCGTCGCCACGGTCGCGTCATGGTAATTTGCGAAAACGTTCGACACAAGCAACGCCAGGGCTAAAAAGCACGACGCTTTAAGCACTGGGGTGTCACCGGGAGAGAAAACCCGGGCACCAAGTACAGGGAGAACCCGACCCCGTATCGAGAGGTACGGACGACACCTTTGGCCACGGGGCCAAAGACCAGCCTTGGCGGGCTGGAATGGTCCCCCACCACACGACCCCGTGAATTACTGAAAAGAGAGTACGCCCATGGCACGACTTATTGGTGTCGATCTGCCCCGCGACAAGCGCATGGCAATCGCACTGACCTACGTTTACGGAGTTGGCCGTTCGCAGGCCGCTAAAGCCCTAGAAGCGACCGGTATCGATCCTGAAATGAAGTCAAAGGATCTCACCGACGATCAAACACTCGCATTGCGCGACTGGATCGAAGCACATCTCAAAGTAGAAGGTGACCTGCGCCGCGAGGTTGCAGCCGATATTCGCCGCAAGGTAGAAATTGGTTGCTATCAGGGAATTCGTCACCGCAAGGGTCTTCCCGTCCACGGGCAACGTACCCACACAAACGCGCGTACGCGCAAGGGTCCACGTAAGACAGTTGCCGGTAAGAAGAAGGTCTAAGCGAACGATCTCGCAGCTAATTGCGAATCCCAAACCTCTAAAGAATAGGAATCACACATGGCCCCCAAAGGTCCAGGCGCAAAGAAAGTGCGTCGTAAGGAAAAGAAGAACGTGGCCCACGGTCACGCTCACATCAAGAGCACGTTCAACAACACCATTGTTTCCATCACCGACCCGACTGGTGCAGTTATTGCATGGTCGTCAGCCGGCCAGGTCGGATTCAAGGGCAGTCGCAAGTCCACTCCATTCGCTGCACAGCTAGCCGCTGAGTCTGCTGCTCGTCGCGCAATGGAGCACGGTATGCGCAAGGTTGACGTCTTCGTCAAAGGACCGGGTTCAGGTCGCGAGACCGCAATTCGTTCACTGCAAGCAACAGGGCTTGAAGTTGGCTCAATCGCTGACGTTACGCCAGTGCCATTTAACGGAACCCGTCCAAAGAAGCGTCGACGCGTTTAATTCGCGGACCTTTTTAACATTACTTAGAAAATAGGAGAAAATTATGGCGCGTTATACGGACGCAGATTGCAAGCGGTGCCGCCGCGAGAAAATGAAGTTGTTCCTCAAAGGCTCAAAGTGCGAATCACCAAAATGTCCATTCGAAAAGCGCCCCTACCCACCCGGCCAGCACGGTCGAGGTCGGTCAAAGGAGAGCGAATACTTGTTGCAGCTCCGCGAGAAGCAGAAGGCAACCCGGATGTACGGCGTGTTGGAGAAGCAGTTCTCCAACTACTACAAGGAAGCACAGCGCCAACCCGGTAAGACCGGCGAGAACCTGCTGAAGATCCTCGAGAGCCGATTGGACAACGTGGTGTACCGCGCTGGATTTGCCAAGAGCCGCGACATGGCTCGCCAGTTGGTAAACCACGGTCACATTTTGGTCAATGGCCAGAAGGTCGACATCCCATCATTTCGGGTTTCCCCCAATGACGTCATCGATGTTCGACCCAGTTCACTGGAAATGACTCCTTTTATCGTGGCTCACGCCGAAATCGGTGAAAAGATAGTTCCAGCCTGGCTTGAGGTTGTGCCCTCGAAAATGCGCATTCTCGTCCACTCAATCCCGGCTCGCGCCGCGATCGATACTCAGGTCAACGAACAACTCATTGTTGAGCTCTACTCCAAGTAGTAACCAATCTCGATTCATTCGAATCGAGCGAAGAAACGCGATATCAAATAGCGGATATCGCTGGAAGGAAACAAAAAGTGCTCATTAGTCAACGTCCAATTCTCACCGAAGAACCCATCAGCGAGTTCCGTTCACGTTTCGTGCTGGAGCCCCTTGAGCCAGGTTTTGGTTACACACTCGGTAACTCACTTCGTCGCACCCTGCTCTCCTCGATCCCGGGCGCGTCGGTTACCAGCATCCGAATTGATGGAGTTCTGCACGAGTTCAGCACGATCGACGGAATCAAAGAGGACGTCACCGAGATCATTTTGAATCTCAAAGGTCTCGTTGTCTCCAGTGATATCGACGAGCCGGTCGTTATGTACTTGCGTAAGCAGGGCACCGGCAGCGTGACTGCAGCTGACATTCAACCGCCAGCAGGTGTTGAGGTTCACAATCCAGAACTTCACATTGCAACCCTGAACGAAAAGGGCAAGCTCGAGATCGAACTCGTTGTTGAGCGCGGTCGTGGTTACGTTCCCTCAACCATGAACAAGCACCCAGAGCAGGAGATCGGCCGTATTCCGGTTGACTCGATCTACTCACCAGTGCTCAAGGTCAGCTACAAAGTTGAAGCTACTCGGGTCGAGCAGCGCACCGACTTCGACAAGTTGATCCTCGACGTTGAGACCAAGTCATGCATGCTCCCGCGTGATGCTGTTGCATCCGCTGGCTCCACGCTGGTTGAACTCTTCGGTCTTGCTCGTGAAATGAATGTTGACGCCGAGGGCATTGACATCGGTCCAAGCCCCACGGATGCATTCGTTGCCGAGCAACTCTCAACTCCAATTGAGCAGCTCGACATGACAGTTCGTTCGTACAACTGCCTCAAGCGCGAAGGCATCCACACCGTTGGTGAATTGATCACCCGCAGTGAGGCAGACCTGCTTGACATTCGCAACTTCGGCGCAAAGTCAATTGACGAAATCAAGGTAAAGCTGCATGGCCTTGGCTTGGCACTCAAGGACAGCCCTCCCGGGTTCGATCCCACCACCGCTGTCTACTTCGACGACACTGACGTCGACATGAATGTTGACCCCGAAGAAGTTGAAGAAGTTGCCGTTGTTGAGACAGAAGACGCCTACCCCGAGGACGAGCAGCTCTAAGGGCCTGTTTCGTATTCGGACTGACCAAGATTAATAAGGAGACAAGATGCCATCGCCAGCTAAGGGAGCCCGCCTCGGTGGGGGAGCCTCACACGAGAAGCACATGTTGGGCAATCTCGCGACCGCTCTCTTTGAGCACGGGCGCATCACGACTACCCATGCAAAAGCAAAGCGGCTTCGACCCGTTGCCGAGCGCTTGGTGACTTTTGCAAAGCGGGGAGACATAGCAGCACGTCGCCGTGTTCTCACCGTGGTGAAGGACAAGGGTGTCGTGCACACATTGTTCACCGAGATCGGTCCAAGCTACGCGGGTCGCCCAGGCGGTTACACCCGTATTACCAAGATTGGTAACCGCAAGGGCGACAATGCCCCCATGGCGATCATTGAACTGGTTGAGCCAATGGCCGAGCAGGTTGTTGCTGAAGCAACCGGTGCAACCAAGCGCGCCGCCAAAGAGGCAGCAACAGCACCCGACACCAAAGCCGAAGCCCGCGAGGTCGTTGAAGAGATCAAGCCCGACACCGAAGTGGTTTTAGAAGAGGAATCTTCAGAACCTGTTAACGATCTAGCTGAAGAAGAAGAAGCAGCAAGTGACGAAGCGAAGTCCAAGGAGTAACTCCTGAACTCGCAACACGATATTGATCAGCCCGTTCCCGGTCTTCCCGGGGACGGGTTGATTCGTATGCGTGCTTTTATTTCCTATGACGGTTCGGGGTTCCACGGCTGGGGCGCGCAAGCCGATGCCCGCTCTGTTCAAGGTGAGTTCGAGAACATTATTGGCGCCCTTATTCACCAACTTGAACTTCCAACAATTGTTGCCGGCCGCACTGACGCGGGAGTGCACGCGAAAGCGCAAGTGATCCACTTTGATCTGCCACGCGATCACCCCGAACTTGGAAAACTCACCGCCGAACGCATGAACAAGGCACTCCCCGGTGATATGCGGATCCTAAAAATCGAAGAAGCACCATTTGGTTTTGACGCAAGGTTTTCTGCGCTGTGGCGCGAATACAGTTACACAATTTCCGATGACCCAACAGGGCCGGCGCCATTGCGCCGACACGAAGTCCTCCACTGGCCGGTGCCATTAGATGTGGACCGGCTCAATGAAGCAAGCCAATGTTTAATCGGGGTGCACGACTTTTTTGCGTTCTGTAAAGAGAAACCACGTGCCACCACAATCCGTGAACTCCAAAAACTTCAGTGGCACCGCAACCACGAAAACAATGTCGTCATGACAATCCGCGCCGACGCATTCTGTTACTCGATGGTCCGCACAATTGTCGGTGCACTCCTACCGATCGGGGACGGCCGCAAACCGATCACCTGGACCCAACACCTACTTGACCAAAAAGACAAGCTCTCCCACATCCAGACCATGGAGGCTTATCCACTCACCCTGGAAGAAGTGGGCTACCCAAGTGATGAAGAACTGCATGCACGCCAAGGTGAAACCAGGGCTAGGCGCGGGATGGACCGAAATCAGGGAATGTAGGACGGAAGTTAAGGCTCAACCTGAACCTCCAATTTGATGAATTCCTGGTGCAACGTAAACTTCGTTGATACGGTTTAATGTATCAAGATTTGAGGGCAATATGAGTGCGGCAGAATTGTTACGTACTGCGCGATTGAGCGCAGGATTTACCCAGCGCGAACTCAGCGCTCGGTCAGCGATCCCTCAACCCCGGATCGCGGAGATTGAGTCCTGTACACATGGCACTTCGGTGGAGAGATTGAGTTCACTTTTGAATGTACTTGGGTATCGACTCGCACCGATACCGACGACCAGCAAAGGTGTGTGGGAGCAAGCAGTTGAGATCAAGCAGTGTCTTGAAAACCAGAGCGAAGAGGTGGCGTGGCGCAGGTTTATCCAACTCTCTGACGATTTGCACAATGCCAACAGCGCGATTCGTGTCAGCCTATGTGTAACTGAACCACTGACAACGCAGGATCCTGGATTTGATGCACTGCTCGCTGGTTTAGCAGAATATTGGTTGGGAAAAGACAGCCTTCCGATCCCAGAGTGGATAAATACGCCAAGTCGGTTTCTGCTGGAACCTTGGGACGTTGAGCCGGTAGAAGCACTGAAGGCCAAGGCAAGAAGTCAGACCCCGCCGGCATTCTTACGACATGGAATCTATTTGGCATGGAGTGAAATCGCGAGCCTGTAATGGGTGAACTAATGGACGCAGCCCGCATCGATCTATTGTTGCGAGAACTTGCGACACGATTAGTTGGGATCAAAGCCCCCGCTGGAATTCGTATTGTGGGAGGCGCTGCGATTGCACTTATGAACCCTGATCGAGAAGCGACTTTCGACATTGATGCGTTGCTTTTGCCCCGTGATCCAATTCTCGCTGTTGCCAATCAAATGTCTGGGGTGCAAGGCCTGCCAGCAAATTGGATTAACACCGCAGTTGTGGCTTACGTCCCACCCGTCGGAGCGGAAGATTGGGTTGAATTATTGACTTTTCAAGAGGTGCGCGTCTCAATCGGTTCCCCAGAAATGCTCTTATCGATGAAACTTCTGGCTAATCGAGGTCGGCGAGACTCCACTGATATTGAATTTCTATTGGAAGAATGCGGTGTCACTTCACTCGAGCAGGCGCAGGTGATCTTCGAGCGATATCACGCACAGGATGTAATCTCTGATGCGGCTAATGAACGGATCGGGAATTGGTTAGCAAGAAATGATGAGATTCAAGGAGTGTAAGCATCGGAAATCGATCACGTCAGTTGACGTGAAAGCGTTTTTCCTGCTTCACAGAAGCACCAATGTTTTTTCGATCTGGTCATGAACGCCTTTTTTGAGACCTCCGTAACTGATCAAGTCGACTGGTCGCTGCATGAGGTCACTAAATATTTGTCTAAGCGACTCAAGTGTGGTGATTGTCGCGTCCGCGGGTGGTTCAACAATTAGGTCAATGTCGGAGTCGAGTCGAGAAGTCCCGCGGGCAACTGAGCCGAAGACCGCAAGTCGGTTAAAGCCCCGGTCAGTTGCAATTCTTTTCAAGGCAGGTGACGCCGCGGTCAGAATCAATGAACTTGAGAGTCCACTCGTTGAAGGCGCCGCACGTAGTTGTTGACTGATTGCGGGCTGCGAAATGCCTAGTCTGTGCGCGATCTCACTCTGAGTTAACCCCTGGTACTGCATTGCCCGTAAAGTAAAAATTCGTGAAAAACGTGCAATGAGCTCGCTCTCAACTGCAGCATGATAGTCGGAAATAAATGACATAAGGTTACCTTATAATACACTCGATCGATTTACAAGTGGATTTAAGAAGCTGGGAAGCGTCAAGGCCCGCAGCGGTTAGTCCACAGCCTCAACCAATTGGTCGTCGATATCAATTATCGTTCTGGAGTTGTGAAAAAACTTACCAAAACGACAAAAAGAAATAGGGCTGATGAATCTGGAGCAGATTCTCCAAATAGCTGATCTAAAGGCAGAAGAACGAACTTTCCTCGGAGTAAGGGTAGATTTCGCCCATGTTCTCGGCCATGGTGGTTTGTTTCCGAATTCGCGGAGTGTTCATTACCAGCACTGCATTGCTGCGAGCATGAACACGATTCCCACACGATGAGCCATATCGACGTTTCTCACATCACTTTCACACTGCCTGACGGCAGAGTGCTACTCAACGACGTCACCTTCCGGGTGCCCGAAGGTGCGGTTGCGGCATTGGTTGGGCCTAATGGTGCGGGTAAAACAACACTACTCAAACTCACCGCAGGTGACCTAGAACCAGATGAAGGCCAGGTCACCCATACCGGTCGCCTTGCTGTGATGCGCCAGTTCATCGGTCACATGACCCAGGGAACACTGCGCGACCTGTTGCTGGAAGTTAGCCCCGCAGAACTCCAAAGGGCAGCAGCAAAGGTTGACGCCTGTGAACTGGCACTGATGAACGACGACAGTGAGAAAAACCAAATGCGATACGCGCAATCATTCGCTGATTTCGGTGACGCGGGTGGGTACGACGCCGAGGTGCTGTGGGACTTCGTGACTATTAGTGCACTGGGGAAAAGTTATGAGAGTGTTAAGAACCGTTTAGTGGGAACCTTTTCCGGGGGAGAGCAGAAACGAATCGTTCTCGAGTATTTGCTGCGTGATAAATCAGAAGTACTAATCCTTGATGAACCCGACAACTACTCGACGTCCCCGGGAAAATCTGGTTGGAGAATCAACTCAAGGAAACCAAGAAAACCGTGATGTTGATTTCCCACGACAGGGAACTATTAAGTAACGCGGCAACCCATATTGTCAGCATTGAACTCGGCGCTGCCGGCAACACCGCATGGGTGCATGGCGGGAGCTTCACCAACTTCGACGAAGTTCGAGCTGAACGTTTCAGTCGACTCGAAGAACTCAAGCGCCGCTGGGATGAAGAACGCGAGCAACTCATCAAACTTGTTCAGGCGCTCAAGGTCAAAGCCAAATACAACTCGGGAATGTCGAGTCGTTACCAAGCAGCACAAACCCGATTAGCAAAGTTCGAAGAAAAAGGACCACCTATCGCGGTCCCGCGGGACCAAAAGATCAACATGCGACTCAAAGGCGGCCGAACCGCAAAGCGGGCAATCGTGATCAAGGACCTCGAGCTCACCAACGGGGAGGTGAACTTAACCGAACCATTTGGCCTGGAAATCTGGTACGGCGAGCGAGTCGCCGTGCTTGGCAGTAATGGCACAGGTAAGTCACACCTACTCAGGCTGCTGGCTCTTGGTGGCTCTGACCCTGACGTTGAACACCAACCGGTGGGTGAAGTCGATATTCCAACTGTGACCCACAGGGGCAGAGCAACACTTGGTGCTCGGGTACGCCCCGGTTGGTTTGCTCAAACCCACGTCCGGCCCGACCTTGAAGGCCGCACCCTCATTGAGATTCTGCATAGGGGAGACGGTCACCGTGACGGAATGCCAAGGGAGCAGGCAGCCCGCGCCCTCGACAGATATGAACTCGCCGAGTCAAGTGAACAAAAGTTTGAAACCCTTTCAGGTGGCCAGCAGGCGCGCTTTCAAATTCTGCTCCTTGAACTCAGCGGCGCAACACTGTTACTCCTCGACGAACCAACGGACAACCTTGACCTGGCAAGTGGTCAAGCACTCGAAGTCGGGCTTGACGCATTCGACGGCACAGTTGTTGCGGTCACCCATGACCGCTGGTTTGCCAAGAACTTCGATCGTTTTATCTATGTTGGCAACGACAAGAAAGTCGTGGAAACAATCGACCCGCGTTGGAGTTAAACGACAATCTCAACATCAAATAGTCGCGCAATCGCCATCTGATTCTGGTCAAGGGTCATCAGTGAACTCTTGGAACGCTGCGCTATGGCAACAATGAGGCAGTCGAGTAACCCGCCAGGAGTTAAACCAGTGCGGCGCGCTTGAAAGTACATTTGAGCCGCAGCATCAAAATCACTCTGCGGCTGGATCTTGATCCAGTGAATCGACTGGAACATCGAAACTACGTCTGAGTACTCACGGGAGTTTTTGGCACCTGCTAAGACTTCCATTCGAACTGGTTCAGTCCCGGCGGGCTTGATTCCCGCACGTAACAATTCATTGAGCGGTTGTGCTGGCGGATTGCCTCTTTGGTGTTCAATCCAGAATGAAGTGTCCACCAGTATCCGCTTGGCCCTGGGTTTCATATTTGCTCGGGTGGCAGATCCTGGGGCACGTCAAAGTCTGGTATTGATCCGAACATGTCCGCGATCTGATTCATGGTGAGTGGTTTTCCAATCAACGCACGCAAGGCGTAATCCACAGCTTCGCGTTTTGTGTTGAGGTCGTATCGCATCATCACAGCCTTGACCAGTTCGTCATCGATTTCAATATTGGTTCTGCCCATGTGGACAACGATACACCAAATTGGTGTATGGCTCATTGGATGAATTACCTGATGGATAGCCCTATGACGCGTGGACTCAACGCAACGCGCTCACCGATTCGTCCATTTCGCTGGGAGAGCTCGGAGGGTTGTTCAGTGCTGACGGGCATTCAGCAACCTCAGAACCTGCATCTCGGAGGAAGAGTGTGTTGGACGGGGACACGTCATTCCAGGAGTACCCAATTAGGTGAAATGACACGAGAAGTGGTGCCAAGGCATCAAGCAAGCGTTCCGCTGGTTCCGCACGCAAACTGGAAGAGAAAAGTGCACGGTAGGGAAGCGAGAACGGCAGGTGCCCACTGGTTCAACACTTGGAATATCACGTCGCTGCAATTCATGCAGCAGGTGGTACTCGCGCTCTACCAATTCAAGCTCTACGTCTGTCATTGCCTAGACGATTCTATTAATGCGAACAAAGCAATCAGTGTGTCACGAAATACCGCTTGGAAGCGCAGCCACTAAATCCTCTGGCCACTCATCGAGAGTGGTGTCCCACGGCAGAAATGCAAGTTCCGGCCCAGCGGCGCAACACTGTTACTCCTCGACGAACCAACGGACAACCTTGACCTGGCAAGTGGTCAAGCACTCGAGGTCAGGCTTGACGCATTTGACGGCACAGTTGTTGCGGTCACCCATGACCGCTGGTTTGCCAAGAACTTCGATCGTTTTATCTATGTTGGCAACGACAAAAAAAGTCATTGAAACAATCGATCCGCGCTGGGGTTAGCTATTACGATCGTTTGTGAATTCGCGCGGATTGGGTATTGATCGACTTGGCTAGTCCAGGGAAAGCGCCAGCATGCGGTTTTTCTGATTTCACTGTCAAGCGAATTGTGGAGAGAGTTTCATCTAGCACTTTGTGGACTAAATCAGTGGGCAAACCCCAATTACTTGCCTCGTGAATCAAGTCTTCACGTGTGATGGCTGAATGGTCGTATTTGTGATTTATCGCCATGGCCATCCGTCCATCAATCGAGGAGTAGTGGGTCAGGGGAACTACGTCGTAGGAGGGAGCCAAAATGGCGCGGCCTTCCGGGGGGCGCAGGAGCGAAATGTTTTTAGCATGCAAGTCAAGATTTCCAACAACGAAACTTAGGGTTGTATGAATCAAGAGTTCTTCTAACCCAGCATTTCCTTGAAGATTTGATACGACCTGGGCAATCCGTGCCAGGCTCACTTTCCCGCCTCGTTCCTGGTACTTCTCAGAGCGAGACGCGCCGAGGGCTTGGCTGAAGTCCTCTTGGTGCAATCGTCCATCCGGTGTTTGTTGACTTATTTCGCAACGGTCGTATCGTTGAATAACTAGTGCGTTGGTCGCTGAAAAATTTTCGATCGACGTTGCATAGCCTGCGATCCCCAAGAATCGAGCTATACGAGAGGAATATTCCTCGTTGTAAATCATGTCTGGGTAGGTAGGGGAGGCGGGTTTGAATATGTGTGTTGATGGGTAACCGTATAAACACTGCGCCCACCGCTTACCAACTTTCGCCAGCAAGATTTTTTCCTGAACGCCGGCAAGTGAGGCTTTTCCAACGACGGGAGAATTGCCGAGGGGGAAAGCGGCCGAGTTTTCAAGGAGAACCTTGATCTGGGGTGAACTCAAAATCTGGGTGGCAGCTATCGCGTCTCGAGCCTCTAGCTGCGGATCGAAAATCTGAAGTGCGCCCGCCATGTCCTTTCCGTAGGCAGCGAGAAGTCCAAGAGTGTCATTGACCGACACTCGAGCTCGCTCGGCAAGCCGCTGACGATTCACGTCTTCGGGCAACAATTCGTCAAAGAAATTTCGGCGTCGACCTGCTTTCCCCCGAGGTAGTAGGGCAAGCAATGGAACAGATTCAGAAATAATCGTGCTACCAGCACCAAATGTGTCTAGTCCAATGGGAGTAGCGCGGAAATCAAAGTCCCGCCACGATTCTCCATCGAGATTTCCCACATGTATTCCATAGAGGTGAACTTCCAGGCTGGTCATTGCTCTAGCTATTCCGGCTCAGGGAGTTCGGCGGTGAGGGTCATTCCGGTGAGCCTCATGAACGCAAATGTCCGCTTGAGTGCTAGTGAGTTAATTCCTCCCTCGAGTTCACTTACATAACCCTGTGAAATGTCGAGCTTCTGGGCAAGTTCTTCTTGTGTGAGCCCCATGATCAGCCGCGACTGTTGCAGGAGTCGACCTAGGGCCTGTGGGTCATCTACATTTCCTCGAAGAGTCATAGACAAACTCTACTATAGGAATATTCCGATAAGCAATGTCTATAGGAATATTCCTATAGGTGAAATCAATTCTCCGTTCTCGATGATTTCATCTGGCCATCTGCATCGACATCAATGCGCTCACCGTTCTGTCCGTTTCGATTGGGGAACTGGGAACGTTTTTCAATGCTGTCCGGCATTCGGCGAGGTAGGTATTGCTGGCCGATTTGTATTCGTCCCAGATGTCTAGAGAAATAGCGCCTTCCTCACGGGCTCCCTCACGCACGTTCACCAACTGCTGGGCGAACGCTGCGATGGCCGCGCTGACTTCTGACAGTAGCGACCATCGCGGGCTCAATGCGGCGGCCTGATCTGCCCATTCGCTTTTGCGCAGTGCAATGTCCGCGAGTTCTGTTAATTCACTGACGCTCGCCGTTTGGGGGTTGAACCCTTCCCGTTGCGCAATCGTCTGTGATGTACACGCCCGGATCGCTAAGTCATTGGCCTGGGAATCAGTATCAACACCGACCGAACAGGCACCCAAGGACAAACTCAGGCCAGCAATCAACGCGATACCGAGTCCATTTGATAGGAGCCTTTTCACAAGACCATGTTATGAGTGCATTGCTTCTTGCGCCCAGGATCCTCCAGCCCAAGAGCGCCAATGCCCAACAACAACAAGGTGACCGTAATGCGCAATACCCGTGATTATGCGAGGCTTAGGGCTGCGTTTTTCAATGCTGTGTTGCAAGGCCGGCATACTTATTCTCACATATATTTTTTCATTATTTATGAGCAGGCTTAACAACAGGCGGGAGGTTTCATGGGGCGCCCCGACGTGCAGGTTGTGTGGTTTAAGCGCGACCTTCGTGTTCGTGACCACGCAGCTCTCATGGCTGCGGTGGAAACCGGAGCACCAGTACTTCCGCTATATGTATTCGAGCCAAGCCTGCTCACTCACGCGCACACATCATCACGGCACGTTGAGTTAGCACTCGACGGTGTTAATGACTTGAGGGAGTCCTTGGCTGCGCTCGGAGCTCCCCTTGTTGTCCGAGTTGGAGAAGTAATTGACGTGCTCGAGAACCTGTCAACTCACGTCGATCTCGCAGCCGTGCACTCGCACGAAGAGTTCGGCATTTTGGCTACATGGGAGCGTGATCGCGCTGTTGCAGCATGGTGCCGTGCGCGAGGTGTGAGGTACCGCGAGCACCGTCAATCAGGTGCTATGCGAGGACTCACCTCACGCGATACCTGGAGTCAACAACGAATGAAACTCTTTAGTCAACAACTTCTTGGCGCACCACTCGCCATCAGATGCACAGAAGTTGCACCCGGTCCAATCCCAGCGTTGCGCGACCTCGGAATAGCAGCAGAACCGATGGTTTACCGCCAGCGCGGTGGCGAGATTGCTGGACGCGAAGTCCTGCGTACGTGGCTCAACGAGCGAGTTCCCGGATACGAGCGTCACTTATCAAGTCCGGTCAGCGGTTGGAATGGCTGCTCCCGACTGTCAGTGCATCTCGCGCTGGGCACGGTCAGTGCACGTGAGGTACACACCCGGGTGCAGGCCCATAAGGGTGAACCCGGCTCACCAAGGTTTTCACTGGGAGCCTTTGAGGAGCGCATTGCGTGGAGAGACCATTTCGCGCAAAAACTTGAAGATGCACCCCGCATTGAGCAAAGCTCGCTACACCCCGCCTTTGACAACCTTCGCCCGACCACAGCCAACCCGGAGGTGCTCGAGGCGCTCACCCAAGGCCAGACGGGTTACCCCATGGTTGACGCGGTAGTTCGCTCTCTGGCCGCTACCGGGTGGACCACCTTTCGCATGAGATCAATGGTCACCTCATTTGCCTCCTATGACCTGTGGCTTCCGTGGCAGGAGACCGGTCGAGTGCTTGCTCGCTGGTTTACCGACTACGACCCTGGGATTCATTGGCCCCAGATTCAGATGCAGTCGGGAATAACGGGGATGAACACGCTGCGAATCTATGACCCGGTCAAGCAGCAGCTTGACCACGACCCGACCGGTGAATTTGTCCGCCGCTGGGTACCCGAGTTGAAGGACGTGCCCGACTCTTTGCTGGCAACACCCCAGTTGGTGGCAGCTGAGGAACGGCACGACTACCCGGATCCAATCGTTGACCATCTCGCGGCGGTCTCCCAAGCCAAGCGACGAATCGCTGCAGTGAGAACACAAATCCACGGTGACGGATCAACCCAAGCACTCCTTGAGCGACACGGTTCACGGCGTCCACCACTACAACGACGACGAAGACGCTGACGTGATCATTCGACCGATTGATTCAACTGAAGCAACCGCTGTCGGCGAACTGCTCGTTAATGCTTACGTTGTTGGCGGGCACCTGTCTGCAGAATCTGCTTACACTCGCGAACTGAGTGACGTCGGTTCACGATTGGAGTACACGTGGGTAGCCGAAGTTGATGGCAAGATTGTTGGCACCATTTGTTTGTGTCCACCAGACGGCGCAAGTCCTGCGGCGCTCTGCCGTGGGAACGCGAATGAGTACGAGTTTCGCTTCCTCGCAATCTCACCTGATGCTTGGGGCGGTGGGGTTGGTCAAGCGCTCGTAGCCGAGTGCGAGGCGCAAGCGGTAACAAGTGGAGCTGAGCGAATGGTGATCAGCGTGGTTGACCTAAACGTACGAGGGCTAAATTTCTACGCCCTGCAGGGCTACTCCCGGATGCCAGAACGGGACTGGTCTCCAGTGGTCGCACCCAACCCCAATCCCGAGCGTCCTGCGGAAACGGTTCCGGTACTCATTCTTGCGCTGACTAAGAAGCTCCCGGTACTTCACAGCACCTGACCGACGCATTTAGAAAACTTCAGCGACAACCCACGTCGCTGCCTCAGATTACGAGCACCTCACCCTACGGTTACTAAATGATCCGCGGAGTAAATACCAACACTGTTGAAGTTGCCCATTCACCACTGTCAGGCTTTGATGGAGTCAGTACTGGAGCAGTCGCTCTTGACGCTGAAGGTGACATGGAAGTTGGTGTCTGGGAACACTCCGTTGGGAAATCAACCGACACAGAAGTTGAGGAAGTATTCGTGGTACTCGCGGGCGCGGGAAAGGTCACCTGTGATCGTGGCGGGGAGATCATTCTTGAACCTGGTGTAGTTGGATTCCTTCCCAGCGGCGCTAAAACCCAATGGGAAATCACCGAGCCTCTGCGTAAGGTCTGGATCACTCTCACCTAGCAGTTCCACGACCCGAGTTGCGGGTTCCATCAGGAATCTGTAAGGCAATTCACCCGACTCTCAAGTACTATTTGAGGCTTTCTAGATCTGGATTGGATTCCTATTTCGCACCAATTTACGTTCGCGGTAGGCGAAGTGGGTAGCCGGGTTCGTGCAGCCGGCAGCGTTCTATGACGGTTTAAGTGATGCGATCAGCACCGATGGCAAAAAGAAGCTACGACAGTTGGTGCGAGCAATACCCAAGAACGCTAAGAGTGTGCAGGTAGAAATCACGGGTGTCTCTGTCTCGCTGGCCTCCCTTGATGCAAACCTTGACCTGGCACAAGAGCGGGCCAAGAAGGTCGCGAATTACCTGAAGCAACAGGGCGTCTCCGGCACCTACACCGTCACCGTCACGGCGTCTTTCACCGTTGACGGCGCCGAACGCTCCGTCCGCGCGGCGCCCAATGCCGTTACCGGGCCCGATGGAAAACCTTTAACCACCGCGACCATCAATTACCTAACACCGGAGAATCCCTAGAGAGCAAGTCTTGGGTCCAACTATTTGGTAGTGGGAATCTCGTGACGCCTACCTCATTCGGGGTGAACGGCACGGGTGTTCCTCGTGGGTCAACGGGTCCCAGCTGTCCATAGTTGGTCAGTAGGCAGCGCCATGATCCGGTCGGATTGGGTGAATGATCTCTGGCCTGGGTAGAGCACGACACCTGCTATGAATGCTGATCCCAGTTTGTCACGCAGCAGTTCCAGTGAGTGAAAATCGGTTGCTCTTGTTCGCGCTGAGGCCTTGACTTCAATTGCGATGACACTCCCGTCCTCGCGCTCGAGCACAAAGTCCACTTCTCGGGAGTCGTGTGTGCGCCAATGACCGGGAGGGAACATCCCTTCCAGCCACGAGAGTTGTTTGTGAAGTTCACCAATGACAAAAGTTTCCATCAGGTGACCGAATTCTGTGATTCCCGAAGGATCGTTTCGTTCAACTTTCGCTTGGGTTAGGCGCATAACTCGAGCGGCGATTGCCGAATCAACAATGTGAATTTTGGGCTGTTTGCTTGAGCGCGAATTCAGGGTTGTTCCCCAGGCCGGTAGGCGATAAACAAGAAAGACATTTTCCAAGAGGGTGATGTAGCGTTTTGCAGCGTTTGGCTCGAGGCCGATTGACTCGGCTGTTTTTGCAACATTGAGCACCTGGGCCGACTGTCCCGCGAGCCTTTGTAGTAGGTCAGGGAGCATGGTTCCGTGCTTGATTTCTGAAAGCTCCCTTACATCCCTGTTGAGAGTTAGTGCCAGGTAGTTATCAAGCCAACGATTTCGCGCAACGCTCGTAGACGCATTCAATGCCAACGGGAATCCACCCCGAATCATTCGCTCGATGTAGTTGCTTCGAATTGTGGTTGAGGGTTCGGGTGAAAGTAGGCTTAAAGGCTCCTCGAAAAGGGTTTCAAGCCAATTCTCGTGAATCCCTGCTATCTCACCCTGAGACAAAGGCAGCACCCTTATTCGATCGAGCCGACCGGTCAACGCTTGAGAAGAGTGAGGGAGCGCTTCATGTTGTGCGGAACCGGTCAAGACGAATTTCCCTGGAGTCGTTCGCCGATTCAGTTCGGTCTTAATAACGTCCAAGACAACAGGAGCTCTTTGATATTCATCGATGCACACCAGGCCGCTACCTGAGAGCATCGTGGCTGGATCTTGTCGGACAGCATCGAGAGTCGCCGGATCATCAAGATCAAGAACCCGCCCACCTTTTTGCTGCGCAATTTGCTGGATCAGTGTGGATTTTCCTACGGATCTAGGACCCTCTAACAGGACAACAGGGTCATCGGTCATGTGCCGCAATGCGATGGGGAGAACTCGCCGGCTCTTCAGCACTGTTTCTGACGTTTCCATAACCAAATCATAGCACCGTGCGATTTTTCGAGGGGGGTCTATGCGATTTTCCGAGGGGGGTCTATGCGATTTTCCGAGGGTAGGTGTCCCCCGTGTAACGCTGACCTCTTTGCCACAAAGGCAGGTTTCACCGTTCCAAGTTTTCAGGTGAACACGGACCGCTAGGGGGAGCGAGGGAACCGGATCGTGCATTTCAGTCGAAATCGTGCATTTCAGTCGAATTGTGCAAACAACGCCACTGCTAGTTGCGGGTCAGACTCAAGTTTTGGCGAGTTGTCAGTCGCAGGTGCCATACTTTCTGACTCAGGGCTGATAGAGATTCAGCTGACGAAATGTCGAGGAGAAGATATGTCGTGGGTTGACTCGGGTTTTATTGCATTCGATACGGAAACAACCGGTGTTGACGTTGGGGTAGACCGAATTGTGAGTGCTGCTGCAATCGAGTTTCGTGACGGCCTCGAGGTTTCCGCTCAGGAATGGTTAATCAAAGTTGACGTTGAGATTCCAGAGAGTGCAAGTGCGGTGCATGGAATCACGAACGAGGTGAGTCAGTCCCAGGGACTTGACCAAGTTGAGGCACTGACTTCGATTCGTGAATTCTTGGTGTCACGGAATGTGCCCGTGGTGTGTTTCAACTCGCAGTTTGACCGGTCGATTCTTGATTCAAACCTGGAACGGGTCGGACTTGAGCCGCTATCGGGTATTTTTGATATGTGTCCCTACGTGATTGACAAGCAAATGGACAAGTTCGTCAAAGGTAAAGCCCAGCGTCGCTTGCAACCAACCGTCGCGCGCTATGGACTTGAACTCAATGAAGCCGACTGGCACGGTGCCTTGGCAGATGCACGGATTACCGGGCTGTTGCTCCAGGCCCAGCAAGTTCGCTACCCGAACCTGTTTACCGACCAGCCGGATGAATTGGCGGAGTCGGTCTCGCTGTGGCGCGAGGAGCAGGACGCATCATTTAAAGCGTGGCTTGCAAAGCAACCCCCGTTGCCATCGTAAATAATTTTTTTACCGGGTTAATGGGTTGAAGCGCGCAAGTACTTTTCCATGCGGCCCAGTGCCTGGGTGAAAGCTGTCCGAGCGGCGGCCGCCACAGGGCGAGCCAGGAATTGCGGTAGTACCGGAACCTGAACGTTTTCAACCCATTGAACTGAACTGGAGTTTTCACCGAGTGAGGTCACCGTCAGGTCTACAACGCCGGTGAGGACCGGTCCTACTTTGGTGATTCGGGAGGTGCGGGCTTCCCGGTCGAGTGAATCAACGCGCATTCGGTCGGGCAGGGCGAGTGGGCCGACACCGCTAGTTGCAATGAATTCAGTTCCCGCGGCCCCGTTTCCGGAAAGAATCTTGACTTTTGTCAGGGGAACCCATTCCTCGTGTCCACGCCAATCCACCAATGCTTCGAATACTTGATCCGCGTTAAAGGGGAGGGTGCGGGAAACCTGGAAAACTACATTTGCTGCCATGGGCCAACTATCCCTTGTCACGGTGTTGGCGCAGCGCGAGCCCTCAAGCTCGGATTTTGGACCCGGCGTTGGAAGTCAGTGGACCGTGGGACCGTGGACCGTGGGACTGTGGGACTGTGAACAGACGAAACATTTTTTGAAAAGGTGGAAATTCCCACGCGAGTTCGGTGCTGGTGAAACAACTACTCATAAGTGAACTTCTAGGACTTGTGAGCAAACAGGTCTTACCCGCAGCAGGAGTGAGCGGTTGAACATGGATGGCTTTTGGTTCTGTCAATGGCATAATGGTGGAATGAATCTGGCCTACGTCTGTGAGCAGGACTTTGGTAGGAAAGATCTTGATGACGTGATTCAAACTCTTGTCACGGCAGGCGCAACATTCGCGATCGTGCACGGAAGCTCCGTATCCGGAAATCGTCATAGTGGCTCAGATTTTGATGTTGCCGCGTACTTCAGTACTCAAGTCCCAATCTCCAGTGACATTTTGTTGCCACAGGGAGTAGACCTGTCAGTGCTCAATGACGCGCCGCTTGAGTTCAAGGGCCGAATAGCCGCGGAGGGCACCCTGCTTTTTGAGATCGTGGATGAAGGAAGTGTTGAATGGGTTTCCACGACCCGCAGGATTTACTTTGACGAGCGGTATCGCTTTGAGAGGTTTCATCGAGAATTCCTAGAAACTGTTGCTCATGGTTGATTCACATCGAATTACCAAAATTATGGAGCGGCTTGAAGGCAATCTTCGCCTCCTAGAGTCCGAGCAAGAGGTCAGTGCAGAGCGCGCTTCAGACCCGCTTTGGCTCCCGGGAATTAAATACTTGTTTGTCGTCGCTATCGAAGATTGCATCGACATCGCTCAACATATATGCGCGGTGAAAAAACTCGGTGCGGTGCGCGATAACGGACACTCGTTTGTGCTCCTTTCTACAGGGGGTGTGATCCCTCTGGGGCTCAGCGAAGACTTACGTCGCGCGGTTGGATTTCGTAATGTGCTGGTTCATGAGTATGTGGACGTGGACGACCAAGTAGTACTGCGCTCATTGGCGGAATTAGGCGACCTTAGGGCGTTCTCCCAACGGATCGCTCAATGGCTTTTGGGAGAGTGCTGAGGCAATCTACAGTTATCGAGGGGGGATTTGGGGGTTGGTGCTCGGGGCGGGTACCATTTGTGGTTGCTGTGAGTGTTACAGCCTGGAGCCCTTGGAAGGTCCCCAGTACGGCCCGCCAACAGGTGGGTGCAGAAACCAAGTCCCTACGAGAAAGCAAGGTGGCGCCCCATGCGCACATATAGTCCCAAAGCCGGCGAGATCATTCGCACCTGGCATGTCATTGACGCCACCGACATTGTTCTCGGACGGCTTGCAAGTCAGGTCGCGGTTCTCCTTCGCGGCAAGCACAAGCCAACCTTCGCACCGCACATGGATTCGGGCGACTTCGTCATCGTTACTAATGCTGACAAAATCGCACTGACCGGTTCCAAGCGTGAGCAGAAGATCGCGTACCGCCACTCCGGTTACCCGGGTGGCCTCACTGCAACGACTTACGCCGAACTGTTGGAGTCACATCCAACGAGGGCCGTTGAGAAGGCAGTCAAGGGAATGCTCCCTCACAACAAACTCGGTCGCCAGCAATTGACCAAGTTGAAAATCTATGTTGGTGACAATCACCCACACAGTGCCCAAGAACCCAAGCCATTCACCATTACCCAGGTCGCGCAGTAGCGCTAAGGAGAGATTTACGTGTCTGAAGTTGCTATTGACGTAGTTGAAGAAATCGAAGAAGTTCCCTCGGAGTACACGAGCGAAAGCGCAAAACCGGTAATCAATCGCGATGTCGTGATTGCACCGGGTGCTGCAACAGGGCGCCGCAAGGAAGCCGTTGCACGCGTTCGTATCGTTCCCGGAACGGGCCAGTTCAAGATCAACGGTCGCGATCTCGCGTCCTACTTCCCCAACAAGGTCCACCAGCAGATCGTGAATGAGCCATTTGTCTCCCTCGGAGCACCCGGCCAATTCGACGTTATCGCTCGCCTGCACGGCGGCGGTACCAGTGGTCAAGCTGGCGCACTTCGTCTGGGCATTGCTCGTTCCCTCAATGGAATTGACACCGAGGGTAACCGTGCCATTTTGAAAAAGGCCGGATTCCTCACTCGTGACCCACGGGCCAAGGAGCGCAAGAAGTACGGCCTGAAGAAGGCGCGTAAGGCTTCGCAGTACAGCAAGCGCTAGTCACAGTGGTTCGCACCACCGGGTGGAGCTAATTACATGGGGCTATTTGGTACCGACGGCGTTCGCGGGTTAGCTAACCGGGATCTCACTGCCGAATTGGCATTGGATCTTTCGGTCGCTGCCGCGCACGTGTTGGCCGACGCCGGCGAGTTCGCCGGGCACCGCCCGCGAGCGATCGTTGGTCGTGACACGCGGGCTTCAGGGGAATTCCTGGAAGCCGCGGTTGTCGCGGGTTTGGCCAGCGTTGGCATTGACGTCACCTTGGTTGGTGTGTTGCCGACACCGGCAGTCGCTTTTTTAGTTGCCTCCATGGGTGCTGACTTGGGCGTCATGCTCTCCGCATCGCATAATCCAATGCCTGATAACGGTATCAAATTCTTTGCACGAGGTGGCGTCAAACTCGACGACGTCTTGGAGATCGCAATTGAGAATCGGATGCGCGAGCCGTGGGAACGACCGGTCGGTGGTGACGTCGGGCGGGTTATTAGTGATCCAAGTGCATCGGACCTTTTTGTTGCGCATCTGCTTTCCACCCTTGACTCCGACTTACCTCTTGCTGGATTGAAAATTGTTGTCGATTGCGCCAACGGATCGGCAAGTGTCGTTGGACCTGAAGCACTGCGACGCACTGGCGCTGACGTCATTGCCATTCACGCGGCGCCTAACGGGCTGAACATCAATGAAGGTTGCGGGAGCACCCACCTTGACGACCTTCGCGCTGCTGTTGTTGAGCACGGCGCAGATGCAGGAGTTGCATTTGATGGTGATGCTGATCGGTGTCTGGCAATTGACGCATTGGGCAATGACGTTGACGGTGATCACATTCTGGGAATCTTGGCGATCTCCATGGCTGGTGCTGGCACGTTGATTCACGGCACTGTCGTTTCAACCGTTATGGCCAACCTCGGTTTCAATCAGGCAATGGATTCAGCCGGCATCGCAGTAATTTCAACAGCGGTTGGTGATCGTTATGTTCTTGAGTCAATGCGCGAACATGGTTTTGTGCTCGGTGGTGAACAAAGCGGTCACGTCGTTATGAGCGAGTTTGGTACAACCGGTGACGGCGTATTGACCGCATTGCATTTGCTCGCCCGTGTTTCTAGCAGTGGAAAGTCTTTGGCGCAGCTCGCTGGCGTTGTCACGAAGTTGCCGCAGGTACTGATCAACGTTAGTGGCGTTGACCGCAACGCCCTTGATTCCAATGTTCGGGTGAGCGCCGAACGTGAACTTCTTGAATCAGCGCTGGGCGGCAGTGGTCGAATTCTCCTTCGCTCCTCTGGTACCGAGCCGGTCATTCGAGTCATGGTTGAAGCCGAGAGCCACGACGAAGCCCAACGGATCGCCGAGCAGCTGGCGCGTGTGATCACCACGGAACTTGCTCTAGATTAAGTGTCACACAATAACTGAACTGGGCTGTGGGAAAGAAATCAAATATTCCCACAACAAAGTATTTGTGGTATTTTTGCCTCATGGAAACTTTTATGAGGAACCCGGTCCCGCATCAAGTGTCGTTGGGTGATCGCGGCAGGTTCGTCATCCCGGCCGAGGTCCGACAACGACACGGGTGGGAAAAAGGTACGCCGTTGGCCTCAATTGACACGGAAGACGGGTTCTTCGTCATGTCCGCTGACCAAGCATTGGAATTGGTTCGTGCGAGTTTCAATGACCGCGATCCCGTTGCAGAATTACTAGCCGAACGCAGGAAAGAAGTAGAGCGTGAACGTGATGATCGTCCTTGATTCGTCTGCGCTTTTGGCGTATCTCTTTCGTGAGCGCGGAAGTGAAATGGTAAAAGCCAACCTTGCGGGCTCAGCAATTGGAGCGGCCAACTGGTCTGAAGTTTTGGCCAAAATTGAGGGTCGCGTTGCGCGCGGTTGGGCCGACTCGATTCTCACGGCCGTGGGTCTGGTGATTGAGCCCGTTACTCGAGCGGACGCAATACGAGCAGCAGATCTATATGAAGGGAACCCGTCCCTATCACTGGGCGATCGGTTGTGTTTGGCACTTGCCGAGCGGCTGGAAGCAGAAGTCCTCACAGCGGATCGAGCGTGGGGAAATAGTGCCGGTATAAAGCAGATTCGCACGTGATGGTTACGTCATGAAAGCAGCCTTGACATTGGGGTCCGCGAACTTGAGCAGCAGAAGGCCTTGTGAAACCGGTGTCACAGTAGGCTCGGCGGGTGTGCGGAATCGTTGGGTACGTCGGTGAGAAGCAGGCTCTCGAGATCATTGTCGAGGGGCTCCGCCGGATGGAGTATCGGGGATATGACTCGGCCGGGATCGCGGTAATTGCTGGCGGCAAGCTGGAGGTCCGCAAGAAAGCGGGCAAGTTGGGCAATCTTGAACTTATGCTGGGTGAAGATCCGCTGCCAAATTCAACGACCGGAATCGGTCATACTCGCTGGGCAACGCACGGCGGACCAACCGATCGCAACGCCCACCCGCATGTGAGTTCGGATCAACGTATTGCGGTGATCCATAACGGAATCATCGAAAATTTTCAGGTGTTACGCACCGAACTTGAAGCGGCTGGCATTTCACTCGAGTCCGAAACCGACACCGAAGTTGTCGCGCATTTGATGGCACGCGCGTTGCCTGAAGTTGGGAACTCGTTGCCCCTGGCAATGCAGGCGGTGTGTTCGCGACTGCACGGCGCTTTCACTCTGGTTGTCATTGACCGGGAGCAGCCGGATCTTGTTGTCGGTGCTCGCCGGAATTCGCCACTTGTTGTGGGTCTAGGTGAAGGCGGCAATTTTCTGGCATCAGATGTCAGCGCATTCGTTGCCCACACCCGTTCGGCGTTAGAGCTGGGTCAAGATCAAATCGTGATCATGAAAGCCGATTCCGTCGTTGTCACTGATTTTTCTGGCAATGTTGTGCAAGCGAAACCATTCACCATTGATTGGGATGCATCCGCTGCTGAGAAAGGTGGCTTTGATCTTTTCATGTTGAAGGAGATCTCCGAGCAACCAAAGGCCGTTGCCGACTCGCTCCTGGGCCGCATTGATGAAAAGCAACGGATTAAATTGGATGAACTCAGCATTGATCCCGTTTTGTTACAGCACATTAATAAAGTGATCGTGATCGCGTGTGGGACCGCGGCGCATGCCGGCATGGTTGCCAAATACGCAATTGAGCATTGGACCCACCTGCCCGTTGATGTTGAGCTGGCAAGTGAGTTTCGTTATCGGGACCCAATCGTTGGTCCTGATTCACTCGTCATTGCGATCTCGCAATCGGGTGAAACGATGGATACTTTGATGGCGTTGCGTTACGCCAAGTCGCAGGGAGCGCTCACCTTGGCCATTTGCAACACAGTTGGTTCGACTATTCCCCGAGAATCTGACGCTGTGATTTACACCTACGCCGGACCGGAAATCGCGGTTGCCAGCACGAAAGCCTTCCTGACCCAAATCACGGCAACCTACTTGGTTGGTTTGTTCCTGGCTCAAGTCCGCGGAGTCATGTTCGAAGACGAAATTCGTGCGATCCTTGCTGATCTTGGTGACATGCCTCGACAGGTCGACCTGGTACTCGACACGGCCGAACCTGTTCGTGAACTCGCCCGCTCCCTTGCATCAGCTCGTTCCGTTCTCTTTCTTGGACGACATGTTGGTTACCCCGTGGCTTTGGAAGGTGCACTAAAACTTAAAGAGCTGGCTTACATGCACGCCGAAGGCTTCCCGGCGGGAGAGCTCAAACATGGACCGATTGCTTTGATCGAAGAAGGTATTCCCGTGATCGTGATCGTTCCCTCGCCCAAAGGTCGCGCAGTTTTGCACGACAAGATGGTGTCAAATATTCAAGAGGTGCGGGCACGTGGCGCCAAAGTCATCGCGATAGCCGAAGAGGGCGATGAAAGCATTGTTCCCTTCGCCGACCACATTATTCGGATCCCTGCCGTTCCCACCTTGATGCAACCACTTGTCGCGGTTGTGCCTTTGCAAATCTTCGCCTGCGAGATGGCGCGGGAAAAAGGCCACGACGTTGATCAACCTCGCAACCTTGCCAAGTCCGTAACAGTTGAGTAGTTCGATGACAACCGACTTGCTTTCCCGCGATTTAGGTTTGCCGGTGTATTCGGTCGCGCAGATTCGGGCAGCCGAGGAGCGTGCATTTTTGGTTACCGCTCCCGGTTCGCTGATGCAACGAGCATCATTCGCACTCGGCGTCGGCTGCGTTGATTTATTGCGAGACACCTTTGGTTGCGTTTACGGAACTTCGGTGCTGGTTGTTGTCGGTCCCGGTAATAACGGTGGAGATGCACTCTTTGCCGGGGCGCTGCTGGCGGGGCGTGGGGTGTCGGTTCGGGTGTATTGCGTTGTCCCCGGTGTGTGTTATGAAGCCGGTCGCTTAGCTTGTGTCGCCGCCGGTGGTCGTGTGATCGATTCACTTGATGGGGAATTTGACCTGGTTCTCGACGGAATTGCCGGTTTGGGTAGTTCACGGCCAGTCGATGTTGATATTGCGCGGTTCATAAACCTGTCACCAATCGTTGTTGCAGTGGATATTCCCAGTGGAGTGAATGCCGACACGGGTGCAGGTGATGGTAACGCGTGTATCCACGCCGATGTGACATTTACTTTTGGTGCACTCAAACCCGGATTGGTACTCGCTCCAGGAGCTGCCTTTGCCGGAGCGATCCAAGTGGTTGATTTAAACTTGGAATTCGACACCGGTCCGGTGCTTGCGGTGCTGGGGGATCGTGAGGTTGCCCGGTTAGTTCCGGCTTTAGGGTTTGACTCGTACAAGTATTCCCGCGGAGTCGTTGGAATTGCCGCGGGTTCACCAAATTTCCCCGGGGCCGCTGTTCTTAGCGTTTTGGGAGCGCAACACAGTGGTGTCGGCATGGTCATGTTGCGTGAAGGATTTGTCGATCGGGATTTAGTCCTTGATTCGCTACCCAGTGTTGTTTCCATTGACACCGATTCGCCCAGGATCACCGGATGGGCTGTCGGGCCTGGATTTTCTGGTCGCGAAGTTGAGCACTCGTTCCTGACATCTGTTCTCGATACCGAATTGCCGTTGGTGCTTGACGCCGGTGCCTTAAGCGGTGTCGCAAACTCGGTAGCTTTGCGTTCAGCTGTTTCTACCCGGTCAGGAATAACGGTAATAACCCCACACGTTGGTGAATTTCGGTCGCTGTTCCCCAAGCTGGTTGGTTTTGACCTCGAGTCGGTGCGCACGGCCGCGCATGAATTGAATGTGATCGTGGTTGCTAAAGGTCCACGCACTCTGGTGGTTGGTCCTGATGGCCGAGCATTTGTTGACATTGAGGCGAGTCCCTCAATGGGCACTGCCGGATCTGGTGATGTGCTCACCGGAATTATTGGTGGACTACTCGCTGGTAGTGATCTCGAGGATGTTGATTCGTTGGCAATTGTTGCCGCGGGGGTGTGGATTCATTCGCGGGCTGGGCGTATCGCAGAATCTCAAGTCGAGAATCCGACGGCGGTTGATATCGGCAACATGGTGGGCGAGGTTTTGCGTGATGTCTAATTCCATATCTGGACTAAATGCCAGAGCGTGGGCCAACGTCAGTGGTGCGGCAATCTTAGGTAACTACGACACCATCCAATCGGTTACAGGTGTCGAGGCGATGGCCGTTGTTAAAGCGGATGCCTACGGGCATGGCGTTGATTTCGTGGCCCCACTGCTTCGCACACACGGGGTTACCTGGCTGGGCGTTGCATTGCCTTCGGAGGCAGTTGCTTTGCGGGCCGCCGGCGATCAAGGAAAAGTTTTGTGTTGGTTGAGCACCCCGGGGGATCCTGATCTTGCCGCGTGCGTCGAAGCTGGTGTGGATCTGTCGGTGTCGAGTTCGCGTGAACTACATGAGATTGCGATCGCCGCTCGTGCCTTGGGAGCTCGTGCAAGCATTCATATAAAAATTGATACCGGTTTGAATCGAAACGGTTTGCCTCTGGGTGAACTTGGCTTATTAATTGTTGAGTTGGGTTTGCTAATCAATGAGGGCGTGATCAGCGTGCGGGGGCTGTGGAGTCACTTGGCGAGCGCCGATCACGTTGACCATGAGATTGCTCGTGAATCGGTCTCGGCCCAGCGCTTGATTTTCGTGTCGGCACTTGCCGAGTTGGCTTCAGCCGGGATTGAACCTGAAGTTATTCATCTGTCAAACACTGCTGGAGCACTGTGGCACCCGGATTCGCGATTCAATCTTGTTCGGGTGGGAATCGGGATGTACGGCCTTTCACCCAATACGCAACGGGCGACGTCAGCCGACTTGGGGTTGGTACCGGCCATGACGGTTGTTGCCCGGCTCAGCTCGGTCAAAGCGGTACCAATCGGTGCCGGGGTGTCGTATCTGCACACTTGGATTGCGCGGCGAGACTCCCACCTTGGGCTCGTCCCCGTGGGTTACGGTGATGGAATACCACGAAGTGCAAGTAATCGGGTAAGCGTAAGTGTTGGTGGGGAAATGCCGCCGCAGGTTGGAACAATCGCCATGGACCAATTCGTGATTGACGTAACAGACTGTGTTGATAGTTGTTCGGCCGGCAGTGAGGTGTACCTATTTGGCTCGGGTGAACACGGTGAGCTCACCGCAGACCAGTGGGGTGTGGCCACCGGGAGTATCGGTTACGAAATAGTGACCCGACTTGGTTCGCGGATCCCGCGGGTTCACGTGTGAAGTTTTCAGTTTCATTGGTAGTTTGATGTTTGTTCTTATTTCTATTTCTATTGGTGTTGGGTGGTGACAAGAGCAGGTGGCTGTTGACTTTGGCAAAGTAGCTGGACGCGCGGTTCTCTCCCTCGGCGCCGTGGCACTTGGGGCTGCTGGTGGCGCCGCCGCTGAACGGTTAATCATGCGACTCAGTGCCACCCCAAATCGGGACGTTGATTTAACCGAGTTCTATTCCCTACATGGTGAGCCATTTGAGGTTTTCACCTCCGACGGTGCGGTTCTTGCAGGTGAAGTAGATCGTCTTGCCGGTTCGCGGGTAACAATCGTGATGCCGCACGGCTTCGCTTTGAATCGCAATTCCTGGTACTACCAGCGGTTAGCATTGCGGGAACGAGCAACCTTGGTTTTCTACGATCAACGCGGGCATGGCCAGTCCACTTACGTCGCGGATGCACAAACTCGAGATCACAGTATTGATCAACTCGGGCGAGATTTGTATTCGGTCATCAATCAAGTTGCACCCGATGACACTCTGATTCTGATCGGGCACTCGATGGGGGGCATGTCGGTCCTAGCCTTGGTTGACCAGCACCCCGAACTATTCGGTAATCAGGTGATTGGGGTTGGACTGATTTCCAGTGCGGCGTCCTCGGTGGCAACGTCAACCCTTGGCCTGCCAGCACCGATCTCACGAATCGTGCAAGGCCTTGTTCCTGGGGTCGCATCCGTTATGGCAAAAGGTGGGAACGCGATTTCGCACTCACGCTGGAGCAAAACTGATCTGGGTTTACTTCTTACCCGGCTGTATTCATTTGGTTCGGTTGCACCCATTCACGCGGGTGAGTTTGTAGCCGACATGGTCTCTTCCACTAATTTCAATATCTTGGTTGACTTCCTACCTAATATTTATGAACACGATAAAATCGAATCCCTCGAGCCGTTGCAGCGAGTTGAAACTCTCGTGATCGCCGGAGCATCAGATCGATTAACCCCGCCGGCACTGAGTGAAGCAATCATTGAGCGTGTCCCTGGCGCCGAATTTGTGATCCTCGCTGAAAGTGGTCACATGGTGACAATCGAGCGCCCCGTGGAAGTCAATGAACTACTCACCGGTTTCGTTGACCGAGTAATTGAAAGACTCGACCAGAATGAGGATTGAAACTTCGCAGGCAATGAAATCCCTTGGTGAAACAATTGCCGGGATTGCCCTCGGTGGTGACGTCTTGATCCTTACGGGCGAGTTGGGTGCGGGCAAGACTACTTTTGCCCAAGGCGTTGCCCGTGGTTTAGGAATCACTGAACCGGTCACCAGCCCAACATTTGTCATGAGCAAGTCTTACGCGCCATCTTCTTCACTCGGGTTACCGGGTTTACTGCACCTTGATGTCTACCGGGTGAGCGAGGTTGATCAACTCTTGGACTTGTGGTCAGAAATTGACGCGAAAAATTCATTAACGCTGGTCGAGTGGGGAGCGCCGTGGGTAAACGAATTTGGTGAATGTGTTGTCGAGGTACGAATCAATTCAGAATTCGATTCCGAACGCGAAATTGAGTTCATGGCACACTCACCTCTTGGGGAATCCTTCCTTCACCGGATAGAGTCGGTCCTCGCGTGAAAATCCTCGCGATCGACACGTCAACAGCGCTGAGTTCAATAGCTCTGGTTGATTCCGGAGCCGTCATCTCGATGGCCGGTCACACAGATGCTCGTGGTCACGTCGAGGCAATTGGAACTTTGTTCACGCAACTGGATTTAGATCTTAATTCCTTACCCGACCTGATTGCCTGCGGTGTTGGTCCGGGGCCTTACACCGGGTTGCGCGTGGGGATCGCTTTCGCTCAAGGACTCTCGGCGGCGTGGTCGGTGCCTGTTGTTGGGGTGTGTTCATTAGATGCTGTCGCCAACGCGATTATTCGCGAGGGCCGGGTGGCACCCGGCAACGAATTCATTGCGGCGACCGATGCACGTCGCAAAGAGTATTACTGGGCAAAATTTAGTGGAAGTGGCAAACGAGTGTCGGGACCCAATGTTGATTTGACGCCCGTTGTAGTTGGATTAGCTATTGATATGGGCATTGCGTTAGTGACCGAGGTTTTACCCCATGCAATTGATATCGCGGCGTGCGCGTTGCGTGGTGAGCACCGCGGCGTGACCCCCATGTATTTACGGGAAGCAGATGCTAAGCCAAGTGTGCCGGTGCAACTGTGATGACTCCAACAACCGGGATCCGTTCCATGCGTTGGTGGGACATTTCGGTAATTGACACACTGGAACGTGATCTGTTCCCCCACGACTCGTGGTCCAAGGATCAATGGTGGCGTGAACTTGCCCAACTGCACAATCACTATTTCGTGGTTGAAAGTGCTGGTGCGATCAGCGGGTACGCGGGCCTCAGCGTTTCGGGAAGTGACGCCGACCTTCAAACAATAGCGGTGGGTGAATCTTTCCAGGGCCAGGGAATTGGACGCAAACTCTTGAGCCACCTCGTCGCGTTGTCGGTGGAATTGAAAGTAACCTTTATTTTCCTTGAAGTACGTGATGACAACTCGGCAGCACTTTCGTTGTACTCCTCGTTTGGCTTTAAAGAAATTAGTAAGCGAGTGAGGTACTACCCCGATGGAAGCGATGCCTTGATTTTGCGTCGCGATGACCGTGAGAATAGATCATGACGGGGAGTGAACCACTCGTTCTGGGAATTGAAACCTCATGTGATGAAACGGGCATTGGAATTGTTCGCGGCAGGGAGTTACTGGCTAACGCCTTGGCATCAAGTGTTGAACTGCACGCTCGATTCGGTGGAGTGGTACCGGAAGTAGCCAGCCGCGCGCACCTTGAAGCGATGCTGCCGACAATCGATCTTGCCTGCTCCCAGGCTGGAGTTTCACTTTCAGACATTGACGCATTTGCAGTTACTGCAGGCCCAGGTTTGGTTGGTGCACTAATTGTTGGCGTTGCATCAGCGAAAGCACTCGCATTGGGATTGGGTAAGCCAATTTATGGTGTCAATCACCTAGCGGCCCACGTCATGGTCGACGAACTCGAGCACGGACCTTTGCCCGAGCCAGTTATCGGCTTGTTGGTTTCCGGCGGGCATTCATCGTTAATCAAAGTGACCAACGGGGACTTCACCCCACTTGGTCAAACTTTGGACGACGCCGCCGGTGAGGCATTCGACAAAGTTGCCCGACTGCTGGGTTTGCCATTCCCGGGTGGACCCATGATCGACCAGGCTGCGCAAATCGGGGATCGAAATGCAATCGATTTCCCGCGGGCCCTTCGCACCGATCCCATCCATGCGTTTAATTTCTCGTTCTCCGGGTTAAAAACCGCGGTGGCCCGTTGGGTAAAAGAGCAGCAAAGGGCCGGCAACGCCATTTCAGTACCGGATGTCGCCGCTTCGGTTCAGGAGGCAATCGCCGATATTTTGACCAGCAAGGCTATTGCCGCAGCGTTGAATCACAACGCCCCCCATCTGGTGATCGCCGGGGGAGTCGCGGCGAATTCACGACTCCGAGAGTTGGCGGCCGAGCGCTGTGCCGCCGCTGGAATCGAATTGCGGGTGCCCAGCCCTGGGTTGTGCACCGATAACGGCGCCATGGTGGCGGCGTTGGGATCTCACTTAGTCCGGATGGGCGCCGTCCCGTCACCGGTTGACTTCCCAGCGACTTCAACCCTGGCGGTCGGTGAAGTATTTTTCTAACTATTCGCGTCGTGGTCTGGATTGAATTTGCCTTGCCGGGTTAAACTTTCGTGACAGGCGTGATCAGTGGGTGATGCAGATGGAGGGGCGAGATGTCTCGATTTATTGCCGCCTTCGCGGGAAGCGCATTAATTTTCTCTGTCATTGCGGGCGCCTAGGTGGGTTCAAGTGCCACCGAAAATAATGTTGAATCGGTAGTTCCCGCTCGGGAAAGCCCCAAGATCCCGAAGTCGGTTTACCGGATCAAGACCAAAGACAAGGTCGCCTTCATCACGATCGATGACGGGATTTTCAAACCCGAAAATGCCTTGGCTTACGTAAAAGCAAATAAGTTGCCGGTCACGGCTTTTCTTTCATCTTGGACCATCAAGGATTCAAAAAAATACTTCAATGAATTCGCGCAGTGGGGATCGGTGCAAAATCATTCGGCAACCCACGCCTCATTCGCCAAAAAGTCTACCGATCTCAATCACGAAATTTGTTACGTTCAAAAACGGTTCGGAAAGAAATATAACTGGTTCCCTTGGATGCTGCGGCTACCGTATGGAGCCGCGCAAGATTCCCAAGCGGTGCGCAATATGGGTGAGAAATGCGGGATACAACAAATAGTGATGTGGGACGCATTAATTAATAACGGTAAGATTTCCTATGCAAATTCGAGTTTACAACCAGGTTCAATTATCCTGATGCACTTCACCGGGACGTTAAAAAAGGACCTAAAACTTGCGGTAAAAAAGATCCGTGAGGCCGGGCTCGTACCGGCAAATCTTGACGACTACCTACCGCGATTAAATAACGTGCCTGCAATGCTTAGCGCTCGCGGTGGACTAGCACAGCCTGCTCGTTAGCCCCGCTTCCCACAATCACAACCGCCCACTCATTGTTGTCGGGCTTGGCGCAACTTTTCCGCAGCTCCTTGAGTTCACGTCTGCCATCCTTTGTTTTCAGGGCTATTCCTGGTAAGTGTTTAACGCGTTTTTTGATCTCCTTTACGGGGAAGACGTCGAACACCTTGTAAAGGCGAGCGTGACCGGTGACCGTTGTCCACACCCCGAAAAGCCACATGTTCTTTTCTCCAACGGGGGTAAGACCAAGCTCGCCCGCGACCTGTTGGGCCATCCCGGCGCGGGTGATCGCCGGATCGAGTTCATAAAGAAATCCTCCGACGGTGATTTCATCGTCCAGATAATTGCGTGAATTGTGACTCTGGCTCAGAATATTTACAGCTTGAGTTTCTGAATTGATCATGACCGCGTTTTTGCCAGTTACCGAATTGGTCGTAAACATTTCCACAACGTTTCCATCAAGGCTGATCACAAATTGCGCCCAGTTTTGTGGTGGGCTAAATGCGGGTGCAGCCTTGACAAACACACAGAAGTTGTTAGCGAGTTCGTTGACGAATGACATGGGCGGTGACCAACGCTCTGGGTCGCGTTCGGGAAGTGCACGAGCACCGTCGATTGAACGTGAGGCGCCGCGTCTCGACGGGTCGACAAAAATAGCGCTCTCGCGAGAATCCCATTGCGTGAAGTCAACGTCAGTGCAATCGTGGATCAAGATGTGTGCTCCTGGCAGATTGTGGGCCAGTAGTTGAGCCGTATCGGGGTTTTGTTCAATCGCGGTTGTTTCAAGCCCTGCGCTTTTAAAAGCGGCACTGTCGCTGCCGATACCGGCGGTGAGATCAACGACTCGCGTTAGTCCACTTTGAGCTATCACGTCGGCGTGGAATGCGGCAACGAGCGGGTGGCTGGCAGCTTCCAAACCATTTCGCGCGTAAAACCAATTCCCACGCTCACCGCCGCTCGTCTTCCAGGCGACCGCGGCCCTTCCCCGAAGTTCCACCTGCTCAAGTGCCCTTCGAACGGCGTCTACTTCATGGCCTTGGGACCGCAGAGCGCTCACGACCGCGAGTTCATTGGCTCCCGGTTGAGCGAGGGCTGCGACTGCCACGGAAATGAGTTCCTCACTGGGGAGCATGACCACGGCGCAAGCCTACGGGCTGAACTCGGTGGCTGAATCTGCGATTGGCTGGCACTCGCTTTGACAGAGTGCTAACTGTTGTGTAACCTTTCGTTTGGCACTCTCACCATGTGAGTGCTAACTTTAAGACCAAATATTCGTAAGTCGCACCAGCTTTAGGTAGTTGGTGCCCACGAGCCGGAGGAATAAACCGTGTCGGTTTCCATTAAGCCCCTAGAAGATCGCATCTTGGTACAAACCCTTGAAGCAGAGCAAACAACCGCCTCAGGACTTGTTATCCCTGACACCGCGAAGGAGAAGCCCCAAGAGGGCAAGGTTCTCGCAGTTGGACCGGGTCGTTTCGACGAAGATGGCGACAAGCGCATTCCCTTGGACATCAAGGTCGGCGACATCGTTATCTACAGCAAGTACGGCGGCACCGAAGTGAAATACGACGGACAGGAATACCTGTTGCTGTCTGCTCGCGACGTGCTTGCCATCGTTGAGAAGTAAGTCCGAGAAGTAAGTCCGAGAAGTAAGTTCGAAAATAAATTCTTGCTTCGTTGAGCCCCGCGAATCCTTCGGGAGGCGTGGGGCTCACGACAAGTCACCATTAAAGTTTTTTCCGGTACGACTCCACTTCATGATTAAGGGATTGACACCATGGCAAAGATGATTGAATTTGATGAGGACGCCCGACGCAGCCTTGAGCGCGGGGTAAACGCACTCGCTGACGCGGTCCGAGTGACAATCGGTCCTAAGGGCCGCAACGTTGTTATTGACAAAAAATGGGGAGCCCCCACGATCACCAACGACGGTGTAACAATCGCTCGCGAGATTGAACTCGATGATCCCTATGAAAACTTGGGTGCCCAACTCGCCAAGGAAGTTGCCACCAAGACCAACGACGTTGCTGGGGATGGAACCACCACGGCGACCGTTTTGGCCCAAGCCATGGTCACCGAAGGTTTAAAGCAGGTAGCCGCAGGCGCAGCACCAATGGCGATCAAACGTGGAATGGATGCCGGCGTTGCAGCAATCACCGAGGAATTAGCCAAAATGGCCCGCGATGTATCGGGCAAGGAAGAAATCACCAACGTCGCGGCGATCTCGTCTCAGGATCGCGAAATTGGTGAACTGATTGCTGACGCATTCGACAAGGTCGGAAAAGATGGCGTCATTTCGGTTGAAGAATCCAGCACCACCGCAATGGAAATGGAATTCACCGAAGGCATGCAGTTCGACAAGGGATACATCTCCCCGTACTTCGTGACAGATCAGGAGAGCATGGAAGCGGTCCTGGATGACCCACGCATTCTCCTTGTCCAAGGAAAGGTGTCCTCGGTCGCCGAGATCCTGCCCCTAGTGGAGAAAGTTGTTGAAACCGGGAAGCCATTATTGATCATTGCTGAAGACGTTGATGGCGAAGCACTTTCAACCCTGGTCGTTAATCGGATTCGCGGAACATTTGCTTCGTGCGCGGTGAAGGCCCCAGCATTCGGTGATCGCCGTAAGGCAATCCTCGAGGACCTCGCGGTGCTTACGGGTGCCCAAGTTATTTCGGCCGACATTGGTCTCAAACTAGATCAGGTTGGTCTCGAAGTTCTGGGTTCTGCGCGGCGCGTAGTCGTTTCCAAGGACAACACGACAGTTGTTGACGGTGGCGGAACCTCAGAGGCTGTCGCGGATCGTGTTGCACAGATCAAGAGTGAGATTGAGCGCTCGGATTCGGATTGGGATCGTGAGAAGTTGCAAGAACGCCTCGCCAAGATTGTTGGTGGAGTCGTTGTTATCAAGGTCGGGGGTCACACCGAAGTAGAGCTCAAGGAAAAGAAGCACCGAATTGAAGACGCTGTCTCAGCAACTCGCGCGGCAATCGAAGAGGGAATTGTTTCCGGCGGTGGAACGGCACTCGTACAGGCCGCAAAGGTCCTTGATTCCAACCTTGGTAAGACGGGTGACGAAGCAACCGGTGTGGCAATTGTTCGCAAGTCAACGTCTGAGCCATTGCGCTGGATTGCCGAAAATGCAGGGATGCACGGTTACGTTGTCGTGGCTGCGGTTGCTGAAATGCCAGCCGGACACGGCCTTAACGCTGCAACCGGTGAATACGGAGACTTGATCGCCCAAGGAGTTATTGACCCGGTCAAGGTCACCCGTTCGGCGCTTCAAAATGCTGCGTCTATTGCGGCGATGCTGTTGACAACTGAAGTGCTCGTCGTCGAAAAGCCAGCAAAGGCAGAGGCGGATGCGGGAGCCGGCCACGGGGGCCACGGGCACTCACACTAGCTAGAACAAGTAGCGGGTGCGCTATGAGAACTTGATAACACATATCAGGAGTGATATTCCCATTTCTCCCAATGAGACTAAAAAGGTTCTTGAGATTTTGCTCGGAGATGAAG
>FUWD013430242.1_pt17 | contig 58415 bp, 65 predicted proteins | sample 1063281 | NCBI WGS metagenome assembly FUWD01 (sample SAMEA79048168, study PRJEB19326) | metagenome | biome: marine | reverse complement strand
GTAGGTTTAGCGGGTGAGATAAGACCTGTTCCTAAAATCGATCAAAGAATTACTGAAGCTAAGAAGTTGGGATACAAGAGCTTCGTAGCATCGAAGTACAACAAAATAGCTATTAAAAGTGATGGCGTTAAATTAATTTTAGTTGGTAAAATAGAAGAAGCCTTTGCGGCTTTATTCGCTTAAGTTTTTTAAGTAATTAATAAAACTATTTAAAAAATTAGATTATGTTACTTCTTATTTGCTTGTTTAATATATTTACTTAAAGCCATTGTCATAGAGGGTGTATCCGGAGAAGGTGCTTTGATATTACAAACTAAACCCGCATCCTCTACGGCCTTAACTGTTGAATTACCAAAGGCTGCAATTCTTGTGGTCTTTTGCTGAAACTCTGGAAAATTCTTGTAGAGTGAGTCTATCCCGGAAGGGCTGAAAAATACTAAAATGTCATAAAAAACATCTTGCAAATCAGATAAGTCACTCATAACTGTTCTATACAAATCTGCTCTTGTCCAAGTTACCCCTAGGTTATCTAATTCTGATGGAATTAATGGCTTTAACTTATCTGATGAAGGTAGTAAATAGACTTCTTCTTTATGCTTTTTAATAAGTTTTGTGAGCTCTACGAATGTTCTTTTACCAACATATATTTTACGTTTTCTGTAAACAACATATTTTTGTAAGTAGTAGGCAACTGCTTCAGACTGGCAAAAATACTTCATTGCGTCTGGAACGACAAACCTCATCTCTTCTGCCACTCTGAAAAAATGATCTACTGCGTTTCTGCTAGTTAAAATAATAGCGGTAAATTGAGATAAATCTATTTTTTGAGCTCTAATTTCTTTTACAGAAATACCCTCAACATGAATAAAAGATCTAAAGTCTATTTTAACCTTTTGTTTATCAGATAGATCAAAATATGGAGAGGTTTCGGTTTTTGGAGCTGGTTGCGATACCAAAATAGTTTTAACTTTCATATGCTTAATTTATATTTAAAATATCAATTTAAATAAAACGAATATAGGTGCTATTTCGAAGGCGCAAATGTACAACATAAAATAAAATAACTTGTTTAAAATCAGGTTTTTGTTATTTATCAATAGTAGCAGGAATTTTAAAACCCCAAGAAGGGCAATAATTATTAAAATTATTTTTTTATCAAAATCTGTATAAAAAAAGACTATTAACAAAGGAAAAATCCACAAACTTAATGTGTAAGAGTAAATGTTTTTAGATTTTAAAAAAAACGTTATTTGATTTTGGATAGAGAACAATTTTGAAAACAGGTACTCTAGAGTCCATTTTATAATTAAATAACTAAAAATAACTAAAGCTGTTTTTTTAAAAAAAGAGGCGCTTAAAATGTTAATATTAAAAAATTGAGTAATCAGAAAAAAAATTAATAATCCAAAGTTTAAGACCGTAAAGCTAAAAATTGTGAAAGAAAAGAGGTTGAAAAAAGAGGTTCTTTCTTCAACTTCAGATTGGATGAACCCCTTATTAAAAAAAGCAAAAAAGTATTCTCTTAATTTTGTTCCGTTAAGGCCTTTTAAAAGAAAAATTATTATTAGCAGTATAATAAAGGTGAGGGTCACCCAGTCTGAAGAAATATCTATTTTTTCTATTGCTTGCAAGTTGTTTGGTTTTCTATTATTAACACAAAATTAGTGATTAAATAACGTATATTTGCTTTCATATCACTGAAAATTGATTTATGTCTGACGCGTTAGTTATTATTCCTACCTATAACGAGAAAGAAAACATTGAAGCTATTATTAGAGCTGTTTTTAGCCAAAAAAAGCATTTCCATGTTTTAGTTGTTGACGACAATTCACCTGATGGTACTGCAAAAATTGTTAATGGCCTAATTACTGAATTCCCGGAAAAGCTTTACTTAAAGAATAGAAAGAAAAAAAATGGATTAGGAACAGCATATATTAAAGGTTTTGAGTGGGCGATTGAAAAGAAGTACAATTACATTATAGAGATGGACGCTGATTTTTCTCACAACCCCAAAGATTTGATTCGGTTATACAATGCTTGTTCAATAGATGGTTCAGACGTCGCTATTGGTTCTAGATATGTTAATAACCAAGTAAATGTTGTGAATTGGGATATGAAACGATTACTCCTGTCTTATTTTGCGTCAAAATATGTTCGTATAATAACAAGGATGCCAGTTTTTGATACGACTGCTGGTTTTGTTTGCTACAAACGCATCGTTCTAGAAACAATACAGTTAAATAAAATTAAATTCATTGGATATGCGTTTCAAATTGAAATGAAATTTAAAGCATGGAAGCATAAATTCAATATTAAAGAAGTTTCAGTAGTTTTTACTGATCGAAATTTAGGTGAGTCTAAAATGAATGGAAACATCGTCACTGAGGCTTTGTTTGGAGTCGTGAAGATGACGCTAAACGGATTACCAAAATAAATTCATGGATAGTATTGTCTTAATTAGAAAAGCTCAATTGAGCGATTTAGAAACCCTGTTGGGGTTTGAACAAGAAATTATTGAAGTGGAAAGGCCTTTAGATCCCTCTTTGAATAGAGGAGGGTTATATTATTATGATATTCCTGAAATGATTTCTGAAAAAGATATCCATTTAGTGGTTGCAGTTTGTAATAACGCCATAGTGGGTTCGGGGTATGTGAGGCTAGAAAATTCTAATCATTATTATAAAAACCCAATACATGGATACATTGGCTTTATGTATGTGAAAAATGAATTTAGAGGGAAAAAAATTAGTCACTTAATCCTAGAATCATTAAAGTTTTGGTCAAAAGAAAAGAAAATTAAAGAGCTACGACTAGATGTTTACAGCAATAATCTATCAGCCGTTAAGGCTTATAAAAAATTTGGCTTTACAAAAAGTTTAGTAAATATGAGAATATATATTTAAGGAGAGTGATGAAAAAATCAATTTTAATTAGAAACGCTACTATCGTTAACGAAAATAAATCATTCAAAGGGGATGTCCTTATAGAGAACGAACATATTAAAAAAATTTCAACTTTTATAACGGTAGATAATAGTGTTGAAATAATAGACGCGAAAGAGAGTTATTTAATCCCAGGGTTTATTGACGATCAAGTTCATTTTAGGGAGCCTGGCCTAACACATAAAGCTAATATTTCCACAGAGAGTAAAGCGGCAATCGCAGGTGGTATTACCACATTTATAGAAATGCCAAACACGACTCCTCAAGCAACAACACAGGCTTTATTAGAGGATAAATTTGCAATTGCAGCTAAAGATTCTTACGCAAATTATTCGTTTATGTTTGGTGGGACAAATGATAATTTAGGTGAGCTGCTAAAAACAGATCCGAAAAAAGTAGCAGGTATTAAGTTATTTCTAGGGTCTTCAACTGGAAATATGTTAGTCGATAATGAAGCTGTTTTAGAAAAAATTTTCTCATCTACAAAAATGATTATTTCTGTTCATTGTGAAGACGAAGAGACTATTAGAAAAAACACCTCTCTATTCAAAGAAAAATATGGGGATGATATCCCTATAAAATATCATCCAATTATAAGGAGTGAAGAGGCTTGCTATTTATCCTCTTCGAAAGCAATCGAATTAGCAAAAAAAACGGGGGCACGTTTGCATGTTTTTCATCTATCAACAGCAAAAGAAACTGAGCTTTTTAGAAACGATATCCCTTTGGAAGAAAAACAAATTACAGCAGAAGTTTGCATACATCATTTATGGTTCTCTGATGAAGATTATGATAGAAAAGGGACACATATAAAATGGAACCCGGCTGTAAAAACAGCAAAAGATAGGCAAGGCCTTTGGGACGCTTTACTAGATGACAGAATAGATGTTTTGGCAACAGACCACGCTCCTCATACATTGGAGGAAAAAAATAACCCGTATTTAAAAGCTCCAAGTGGTGGGCCTTTAGTGCAACACGCAGTAGTTGCAATTTTAGAAAAAGTTAAAGAAGGAATAATCCCTATTGAAAAAGCTGTGGAGAAAATGAGTCATAATCCGGCTAAATTATTTCAAATTGAAAAACGTGGTTTTATTAAAGAAGGATTTTATGCAGATTTAGTCCTCATAAACCCAAACAAACCACAAGTAGTCTCTAAAGACAATATTTTATATAAATGTGGCTGGTCTCCGTTTGAAGGAACTACTTTTTCCTCTACCATTACACACACATTTGTAAACGGAACACTAATGTATAATAATGGGGTTTTTAATGAAAAGATAAAAGGAAAAAGAATCACTTTTAATAGATAAAAATGAAGAGCACAATTTTCTTATTGATAACTGTTATTTTATTTTCTAGTTGTATAAGTAATACTATATATGAAAAACCTAATGATCTTATTCCAAAAGATTCTATGGTTCTTTTAATTCAAGAAATGACTATTGCTTCTTCAGCTAAGATGGTTAAAACAGTTAATTTACAACGGAATATAAACTACTTCCCCTTTGTGTTTGAAAAGTTTAAAATAGATTCTACTCGTTTTGCAAAAAGTAGTTTTTATTATACCTCTAAAATAGATGAGTATGAAGAAATATTAGTTAAGGTGGAGGAGAGTTTAAGGGGCGCGAAAGAAAAGTATAGTGACTTGAAGACAAAAAGAGATTCAATTGTAAGAGATTCTTTAAACAAAGTAAAAGTTAAAAAACCAAAAAATAAAAATGCTACAAAAGAGAATATTGATTTATTAAAAAACAGCAAATACTCTAGAGTTAAGATTTAAAATCTTTGCAAATACCATTAATCACTTCGTCTATTTTCGTGAATTTAAAAGAAGTGAGTTTTATTATTTTTTCTGATGTATATTTAGAAACACTGTGGGCATTAATTGCAGATTGCTTAGTCAATATAGGTGGTTTTCCAGTAAACTTTGACACAAGAATAGAGAGAATTCTTAATATATTTATTTGCCAAGGATTAACTTTTTTTGAAGGCCTTTTTTTACCCAAAGCATCTGCAATCAAAAACAAAACTTCTTTAAATGATTTGTTTTGAGAAATTAAAATAAATCGTTCATTTTTTATTTTAGAATTCATTAATAAAATCATGCTTTTAACAACGTCTTGAACACTAATAAAGCCAGTAATACCCTCTGTGTAGTATCTAAACCCTTTGTGAATATTACTAAATAATTTGCCAGAACCTGAATCCCAAAAACCACTGCCCAATATAACTCCTGGGTTTACAACAACTACCTCAACTCCTTCCTGACTTGCACGCCAAATTTCCATTTCTGCGCCATATTTTGTTATAGAGTATCCACTATTGTCAGCTTCTTTATTCCATTCATTTTCTTCTGTGATTAGGTCTCCATTTAAAGAATGGCCAATTGAGGAAATAGAACTGACAAAGCAGATTTTTTTAATTTTTGAAGCGATAGAAAGGTTTACAATAATCGCAGTACCGTGGATATTGATTTTTCTCATTTCTATATAATCTTTTGAATTAAAAGAAATAAGAGCCGCACAATGGTATACCTTTTCAATGCCAACAAAAGCAGGAATCATTGATGGAACATTAGTTATATCTGCCTTAAACCACTCAATTTTAGAGATTAGTTCCTGGTTCCCTGGGTAATAAGAGAAAACTTTTTTTAAAGCCTCTATTTTATCTTCGGTACGGTAAATTGCACGAACGTTTTCACCATTATTTATTAAATGATATAATAAATGCGCGCCCACTAAACCTGTTCCACCAGTAACTAAAATCATACAACGAATTTAGTTTATTTTGCTTGATAAACTTATCTTTGCTTTATAGTAAATCTAAGAAGATGAAAAATTTTATTAAAGAATTACAATGGAGGGGAATGCTACATGATAGTATGCCAAATACAGAAGAGCATTTATTAGAAAGTATAAGAAGTGCCTATATAGGCTTCGACCCTACCTCAGATTCTCTACATATCGGTAATTTAGTGCCAATTATGTTACTTGCTCATTTTCAGAGATGTGGACACAAACCGATCGCTTTGATTGGGGGAGCAACTGGTATGATTGGAGATCCTTCTGGAAAATCTTCTGAACGTAATTTATTAGATGAAAAAATATTACGAATTAATCAAGAGGCAATAAAAGTACAATTAAGTCATTTTTTAGATTTTACTTCAAATACAGAAAATGCTGCAGTTTTAGTAAATAACTATGACTGGATGAAAGATTTTTCTTTTTTAGAATTTATTAGAGATGTGGGAAAACATATTTCTGTAAATTATATGATAGCAAAAGATTCTGTAAGAAATAGAATAAGTTCAGAATCAAAAGAAGGAATGTCTTTTACAGAGTTTACATATCAATTGGTTCAAGGTTATGATTTCTTACATTTATTTCAAAACAACAATACTACAATACAAATGGGAGGCTCAGATCAGTGGGGTAATATTACTACCGGTACGGAGCTGATAAGAAGAGTTGGTAAGGGCAAAGGATATGCAATAACATGCCCTTTAATAACAAAATCTGATGGTACAAAATTTGGAAAATCGGAAGGCGGAAATATTTGGCTCGATGCAAAAAGAACTTCCCCTTATAAATTTTACCAATATTGGTTAAATGCCTCAGATGAAGATGCAGAAAAATATATTAAAATATTTACTTTTTTAGATAATGAAGCAATAGCTAATTTGATTAAAGCTCATAAAGAGCTCCCTCATTTACGGCTACTTCAAAAGAAAATTGGGGAAGAGGTTACAATGCTCGTTCATGGTAAACAAGCATATGAGAATGCTATAAAAGCTTCAAGTATATTATTTGGTAAGTCTACAGCCTCTGATTTAAAATCGTTAGATGAACAAACCTTCTTAGACGTTTTTGATGGTGTTCCGCAAGCATTGATATCCTCATTGGATATGGAAAAAGGACTAGATATGATTGCTGCTTTATCTGCCAAAACAAGCTTCCTAAGCTCTAATGGAGAAGCGAGAAGGGCGTTAAAAGAAAATGCAATTTCTTTGAATAAAGAAAAAGTTACAGCAGAATTCATAATAACTAAAGAGGATTTAATTGCTAATAAATATGTGTTGCTACAGCGAGGGAAAAAAACATATTATTTATTAGTTGTAGAGTAATTTCACAAAACACAACTAGTTTCTATTTTTATTACAAAATCATCAAATTACAGCCTCTTATGTCTGAGTTGTCGAAACGACCAATGATTTCAAAAGTCCCATCGCTATGAACCTTTCCCAGGTCTTGTGTTGAAATAAAAGAGCAAGAGTTGTAGTTTGCTAAATCAATTACATTCATCCCACCATTTTTTCCAAATAAATTTATAGTCAAAGCGTCTTCAGTATCTCTTGTTAATATCTTCATCCAGGGAGGTGTTTTAAACAACCCTTTCCCGTTAGAATAAGCTTGACTTAAAAGCTCTGTCATACCATATTCTGAATGAATTTCAGCTACTCCAAAACCATTTTTTAAAAGAGAATGTAACTCTTCTCTCACCAGTTCTTTACGCCTCCCTTTCATTCCTCCTGTTTCCATAATAATAGTGTTTTTTAGATCGAATTGCTGTTTTTCTATCAAATCTAATAAAGCAAAAGAAACGCCAATTAATAAGGTTTTTTTGCCGTTTTTGTCATTTTTAAGTAGTTTTTGGGCCAATTCATCAATATTATCAAGATAAAATCCACTTTCACTATTTTTAGATTTCGAGATTAAGTCATCCACCATAAAAACTAAAGAAGATTCTTTTTGTTCTAAATAATTTGGTAATAATGCCAGGACAGTATAATCTTCTATATTGCCATAAAAATGACTAAATCCTCTCAAGTAACTTTCTTTATAAAGACTAATGTCAGTTACTAGATGCTTGCTTGTTTTATTTCCTGTAGTTCCAGAGCTAGTAAAAATTTCTTGAATTTCATCTGTAGAAGAAATCACTTTTCTGCTTTTAAAGAATTGAATTGGTAAAAAGGGGATGTCTTCTATTTTTTGAACATCTGAAAAATGAACATTTATTAGATCGCAAAAAGATCGATATACCTTATTGTTCTTAAACTGATGTTTAAAAATAGTTAAAGCAGTTTTAGCAAATTGCTTCTCTGTTTTTATGTTAAAAATTTCGCTTTGCATATTATAATGTAAAAATAGAGTTATTTAACGCACCCTTTTTATTCTTTTTCAACGAAATTTTCTAAGGTTAATAGTTTATGGGTTATTTATTAAAATACTACTTACTTATATTTATTTAAAAGGATAAATTATTTGGAATTGGACAAATAGTATTGCTAGTGTTTAATTTATAAATATGTAAAATTATTCGTAGATTCGAAGCTCAGTTTAAACAACTTAAATTTAACTAACTAATGACAGATTTTGGAATAAAGGAAGCCTTAAAGCAACTAGGCTTAAAGGATTTAAATGATGGGACTTCTACAGGGTCAAATAATTTCTCAAATGGTGAAATTATAGAATCTTATTCTCCTGTGGATGGTAAATTAATTGGGAAGGTAAAAAGCACTTCTAAAGAAGATTATGAAAAAGTAATGAAAGCTGCAACAGATGCTTTTCTTTCGTTTAGAAATATTCCTGCTCCACAAAGAGGTGAAATTGTTCGTCAATTTGGAAATAAATTAAGAGACTTAAAGGAGCCTTTAGGAAAACTTGTTTCTTACGAAATGGGTAAATCTTTACAAGAAGGTTACGGAGAGGTTCAGGAGATGATTGATATCTGTGATTTTGCAGTTGGTTTATCTAGACAATTAAACGGTCAAACAATTCCGTCTGAACGTCCGGGACATGTAATGAGAGAGCAATGGCATCCGATTGGGGTAGTTGGAATTATTTCAGCATTTAATTTCCCTGTAGCTGTTTGGGCTTGGAACACTGCTTTAGCATGGATTTGTGGTGATGTATGTGTTTGGAAAGGATCTGAAAAAGCCCCTTTATGTTCGGTGGCATGTCAAAATATTATTGCAGGAATTTTAAAAGAAAACGGTTTACCCGAAGGTATTTCTTGTATTATTAATGGAGACTACAAGGTTGGAGAAATGATGACAACTGATGCTAGAATTCCTCTGGTATCTGCAACAGGATCTACAAGGATGGGAAGAATTGTTGGTGCCACAGTTGCCCAACGTTTTGGTAAGTCTTTATTAGAATTAGGAGGAAATAATGCAATTATTATTACGCCTACAGCTGATTTAAAAGTGGTCGTTCCTGGAGCAGTTTTTGGAGCGGTTGGAACTTGTGGGCAACGTTGTACGTCTACTAGACGATTAATTATACATGAATCTGTTTACGATAAAGTAAGAGATGCGATAGTTGGGGCTTACAAACAAATTAAAATTGGAAACCCTTTAGATGAAACCAAACATGTTGGACCATTAATTGACAAGGATGCTGTAAATACTTATTTATCTGCTATTGAAAAAGCAAAATCTGAAGGTGGTAAAGTGTTAGTAGAAGGTGGTGTTTTAAAAGGAGATGGTTATGAAAGTGGCTGCTATGTTAAGCCTGCTATTATTGAAGCCGAAAATCATTTTGAAATTGTACAGCATGAAACTTTTGCTCCTATTTTATACTTAATGAAATATACTGGTGAAGTAGAGAATGCTATAAAGCAACAAAATGGTGTTGCTCAAGGCTTATCATCTGCGATTATGACAAATGAAATGAAAGAGGCTGAAAAATTCCTTTCATATGCAGGGTCTGATTGCGGTATTGCTAATGTAAATATCGGGACATCTGGAGCTGAGATAGGTGGAGCTTTTGGCGGTGAAAAAGAAACTGGCGGTGGTCGTGAGTCTGGATCTGATGCCTGGAAAGTTTATATGCGTAGGCAAACAAATACCGTAAACTATTCGGATGAACTTCCTTTAGCGCAAGGAATAAAGTTTGACCTTTAATACAAAGTTAGGTTATGAAAAAACTATTACATAAGTATTTTAAAGAAGGTAGTTTTGTCTTAGAATGGAGGGAAAATGTTTCTTTATCAAAAAGACTTTTGATAATGCTTGTGGTTCAAAGTCCTTTTTTCATATGGTATTTATTAACCTAAACTTGTTTAAGTTTATAAAAAAACCAACTCAAATGAGTTGGTTTTTTTTATTTATAATAGTCGCATTTGCTTGAGCTGTTGGATACACGACTAAGTCTTCGATATTTACATGGTAAGGCCTCGTAATTACAAAATAAATAATGTCTGCTATATCTTCTGGCTGTAAAGCTTTATAACCATTATATACACTTTTTGCTTTGGCTATATCCCCTTTAAAACGAACATTGGAGAACTCTGTTTCTACGGCTCCAGGGTGAATTGCAGCAACACGAATAGAATGCTTGTTTAGATCTATCCTCATGGCCTTATTTAGCGCGTTTACAGCGTGCTTAGAGGCACAATACACGTTTCCGTTAGGATACACTTCTTTTGCCGCTATAGAGCCTATATTAATAATGAAGCCACTATTCCTTTGAGTCATTTGAGGTATAATTGCTTTAGAAACGTATAGTAACCCCTTTACATTGATATCTATCATTGCCTCCCAATCGTCTAAACTCCCCTCTTGTATTGTCGACAAACCGTGTGCGTTGCCTGCATTATTAATAAGAATATCAATTTGCTTAAAGCTCTCTGGAAGTGATTCAATAGCAAGCTCAACTTCTTTCCTTTTCGAAACATCAAACCGTAAAGTAATCACTTCTGTAAACTTACTTAACTCATCTTTCAATTTCTCTAAACGCTCCGCTCTGCGTCCACAAAGAATTAGCCTAATTTTATTATTTGCAAAAAATTTTGCTGTTGCCTCTCCAATTCCAGAGGTTGCCCCAGTTATAAATGCAGTTTGTCTCATCTTTTTGTTATTTTAATATGATTTATTTTTACGGATAAAACTCTTCTGTTTGCTTTCTAATATTAGAAATTTTATAATATTTAATAATACCATCTTCATTGTAACTGATTATCGCCTGATTATCTTTTATTAAGAAAGGACCATTAAAGCGCTTTGAGGTGATTTTAATTTGTCTATTTTCTGTTTTATGAAGAATTAAATCAGTTCTACTTTTTACTGTTGATCTATTAAATCGACCTATTATATATTTATGATCACTACTATTAAGCTTTTTTATTTCTAGTTTTACGGATTTTTTTTGAAAATATATTGAATCAAAAATTACATTTGTTTTTGAAACATACTTGACAACTATATCAGTCCCTAAAACACCAGGTCGCCCTCCAGTCCAATTTTTGTAAGACGCATCAATTATATTAAATGGAGGTGTTTTATCAAATTGTATGCCTTTACATTTCACAATGCTCAGAGTAAATAATACAATAACCGTAAATTTTATAAATTTCATTTTTGTGGCTTTTCTTTTTTAATCCTTCAAATGCTATACCAAGATATAAAAAAAGAGCTTATCTATATTGATAAGCTCTTTTGTGTTTTATATGTTCCTAAGTAAAATAAGAATAATTTATTTAATTTTTGAGAGCTTCCGCACCTCCAACAATTTCTAAAATTTCGTTTGTAATTGCAGCTTGACGCGCTTTATTATATGTTAATAACAAATCGTCACGTAAATCTGTTGCGTTATCTGTTGCTTTATGCATTGCGGTCATTCGGGCGCCGTGCTCTGCTGCAAAACTATCTCTAATAGATTTATATAATTGTGTTTTTAAAGACTTTGGAATTAAAGCTAAAACAATTTCTTCTTTTGATGGCTCAAAAATATAATCTGAATTAGCAATTACCTCGCCGCCCTCTACTGGCTTAATTGGCAAGAACTGCTCCACTTGAGGGATTTGAGTTGCTGCATTCTTGAACCTATTATATACAACCTCAATTTTATCGTAGGCTCCTTCGATATATAGTTTCATCAATTTTTCTGCAACTAGCGCAACATTCTCAAATGTTAAATCATCAAAGACATCGTCTCTAGAATCAATGACATTAAAAGTTTTTCCTAAAGTAACTTTTCCTTTTTTTCCAATAGTAAGTAGTTCAACTGTTTTATCTGCATACTTTTCTGCAACTGTTTTAACGACCGTTTTTGTTATAGAAGAATTAAATCCCCCACACAATCCTCTATTAGAGGTGATTACGACAAGTAAAACTTTAGAAACCTCTCTTTGCGTCGAGTAAGCTCCTCCTGCATCCCCTTCTAAAGTTGCGCTTAAGTTTTGCAATAACTCAGTTAATTTAGAAGAATAAGGTCTCATTGCAGTAATTGCATCTTGCGCTTTTTTTAGCTTTGCAGCAGACACCATTTTCATAGCGCTTGTAATCTGCATTGTAGATCCAATCGATGTAATTCTATTACGTATTTCTTTTAAATTTGCCATTCTTTTCTATTTGAAAATGATGAGATTCCTGCTTTCACAGAAATGACAGCTATATTGTAAGCTTAATATTTACTTGAAATTTCTTTGGCCGCTGCTGTTAAAGTAGCTATTACCTCATCAGTTAATTTACCTGATTTCAATGTATCTAAAGTATCTCTATACTTTCCGTTTAAATAAGATATGTAATCTTTTTCAAATTCTTTTACCTTTTTTACCGGGACATCCTTTAGTAAATTCTTAGAACCTGCATAAATTATTGCAATTTGATCTTCAACTGAATAAGGATCATTTTGACCTTGTTTTAAAATTTCAACATTACGCTGCCCTTTTGAAATTACATTCATTGTTGCCGCGTCTAAGTCGGACCCAAATTTAGCAAATGCCTCTAATTCACGATAAGCTGCTTGATCTAGTTTTAAAGTACCTGATACTTTTTTCATTGATTTAATCTGTGCATTACCCCCAACACGAGATACTGAAATCCCAACATTAATTGCAGGTCGTACACCAGAATTAAATAAATCTCCATCTAGGAAAATTTGTCCATCTGTAATCGAAATTACATTTGTTGGAATATATGCAGATACATCACCTGCTTGTGTTTCAATAATGGGAAGTGCTGTTAAAGAACCACCTCCTTTTACAATTCCTTTTAAAGAATCGGGTAAGTCATTCATTTCGCTTGCAATTTTATCATCATTAATAACTTTTGCAGCACGCTCTAATAATCTTGAGTGTAAATAAAATACATCTCCTGGATACGCTTCACGTCCTGGAGGTCTTCTTAGTAATAAAGAGATTTCACGATATGCAACAGCTTGCTTAGATAAATCATCAAAAATAATTAAAGCTGGTCTTCCAGAGTCTCTAAAGAACTCGCCAATTGCCGCCCCAGCAAATGGTGCGTAAACTTGCATTGCTGCAGGATCTGAAGCATTTGCCGCTACAATTGTTGTATAAGCCATCGCCCCTTTTTCTTCTAACATATTTGCAATTGCCGCCACTGTAGAAGCTTTTTGACCAATTGCAACATAAATACAATATACTGGCTTCCCAGCGTCGTAAAATTCTTTTTGATTTAAAATCGTATCTAAAGCAACCGTAGATTTCCCTGTTTGACGGTCTCCAATAATCAACTCACGTTGACCTCTACCAACAGGAATCATCGCATCAATAGATTTGATACCTGTTTGTAATGGCTCTGTTACTGGCTCTCTAAAAATAACTCCCGGAGCTCTTCGCTCTAGAGGCATTTCATATGTTTTACCCGAGATTGGCCCTTTACCATCGATAGGGTTTCCTAAAGTATCTACTACTCTTCCAACAACACCTTCACCTGCTTTTAAAGAGGCAATTCTTTCTGTACGTTTTACAATAGATCCTTCTTTAATAGAGGTTGAAGCTCCTAATAATACAACACCTGCATTATCTTCTTCAAGATTTAATACAATTCCTTCTAAACCGTCTTCAAATTCTACTAGTTCTCCATATTGCACGTTCGATAATCCGTATACACGTGCAATACCATCTCCTACTTGTAAAACAGTTCCAACTTCGTTTAGCGTTGCATTTGCATCGAAGTTTGTTAATTGTTGCTTTAAAATTGCTGATACTTCAGCTGGTTTAATTGATGCCATCTTTTATTATTTGATGTATTATTAAATTTTTGGAATAAAGTGACTGTTGTCAAATTCCTTTTTCAATTCTGATAAATGATTAGAAATACTTGCGTCATATTGCATATCTCCAACACGTAAAACAAATCCTCCTAAAATGGCTGGATTAATTTCATTTTCTAAATTTGCCTTATTTCCTGTAAGTTCAATGATTTTTGCTAAAACTTTTGCTTCTAATTCTTTTGTTAAAGGAACAGCTGTCGTTACTTTAGCTACCTGCATGTGTCTTAAGAAGTCATAAATTATAGAATATTGTTTTGCAATAGATTCTAACATTCCTAGACGTTTGTTGTCCTGTAATAGGTTAAAAAGACCTAATGACACTCCATTTACTTTATCAGAAAACAAAGCATTTAAGACCTTTATTTTTTCTGATGATCTAATTACGGGGCTTTTAAGCAAAATTTCTAATTCGCTACTGTCATGAATCGTATTTGCCATTAAAACCATGTCCTCATTTACTCTTTCTTCTATACTAGAATCTTTAGCAAGATTTAAAACCGCTTTTGCGTAACGTAATGCTGCTCTTGCGTCTTTCATAAGTATTAATTTAAAGTAACGTCTTTTAAAATTCCTTCTACTAATTGAAGCTGATCCTCTTTAGAGGCTAATTCTCTTTTAATTACAGATTCTGCAATACTAATAGATAAGTCTGCAACGTTCTTTTTTATTTCTGCTATTGCCGCTTGTTTTTCTTGCTCAATAGATGCTTGTGCATTTTCAATTAAAGTTGTTGCTACTCCTTTTGCTTCTTCTTTTGCTTCGGAAATCATTTTCTCTTTGATCTCTCTTGCATCTTTTAACATAGCATCTCTCTCCTCTCTTGCCTCTCTTACGAGTTGCTCGTTATCTGCTTGTAAATTTTGCATCTCCTTGCGGGCATTATCTGCAGCCGCTAATGCGTCTTTGATGCCTGACTCTCTTTCTTCTAAAGAGCTTAAGATAGGCTTCCAGGCAAACTTTATCATTAAAGCGATCAACGCTAATAATAAAACTGTAGACACTACAAATAGTCCTGGTGAAAAGTCGTTTAATAAAGTTTCCATTCTATGAAATAATTATTTTTTGTTTCTTTTTTGTTTAATAATAAAAAACAGGCTCTGTAACCAACCGTTACAGAACTCTGTTTTTGTTTTTGTTTGGATTATTTTCCTAAGAATAATGCTCCAAATGCTAAACCTTCTAATAATGCAGCGATAATAATCATTGCTGTTTGAATTTTTCCTGTCGCTTCTGGCTGACGAGCAATACCTTCCATTGCTTTTCCACCAATTTGACCTAAACCAATTCCTGCTCCGATTACGATTAATCCTGCTCCAATTAAATTGTAAGTTACCATGTTAAATGATTTTTATTAAATTAAACAAACTTGTATTAATGAGCCTCAGCATGGTCGTCTACTGCCATCCCAATAAACAACGCAGAAAGCATTGTAAAGATATACGCTTGTAAAAAAGCTACTAAAACCTCAATTAATGTTATAAAAAATGATAATAATAAAGACAATCCTGTCGCACCAACAACCCCTAAGGACTCTTTTAGTGTGAACATGATTGCGATTAAACTCATTACCACAATATGACCTGCTGAAATGTTTGCGAACAAACGAACTAATAATGAAAATGGCTTGATAACTAATGCTCCAGCTAATTCTATAATTGCTAAAACTGGGCGAATTAGAACGGGAACTCCTGGCATCCATATCATATGCATCCAATAACCTTTTGTACCACTTACTGTATAAATCACTAATGTAAATATTGCCAAACAAGCAGTAACAGCTAATTGACCAGTTACGTTAAAACCTAGCGGGGTTAAACCTGCTAAATTTAGCATCCAAATAAAGAAGAATACTGTTAATAAATATCCTGTAAATCTTCTATAATGTTTCTCTCCAATATTTGGTCTTGCTATTTCGTCGCGCACATATAAAACTAACGGCTCTAAGACTCTGCCAAAACCAGTTGGCACTTTATTTGTTTTATATTGTCTTGCTAATTTAGAAAACCATAAAAGCATTAATAAGCCAATTACTATCAATCCAAAAGCACTTTTAGTAATTGAAAAATCTAATGTTTTGTGAGCGTTTGTTGCATGGTGTGTTTCGTCAAACGAAACAGTTGCAGCATCTGTATCTAATTCGTAAATTTTTGAATGAATCTTCGCAAATTTTAATCCGTTCTTTTCTACGATTACATGACCGTCATCATTATGATGAAAAGCCGAAGACATGAAAGTAACTAAACCTTCACTAGACCATAAAATAACTGGTAACGGAAAACCTACGTGCTTTCTTTCTCCCGAATCACTTGTGTAAGAAAATAAAGAGAAATCGTGAGAATCTTTAATGTGATGTAGAATATATGCTTCCACTTCACTTTTCGTATTTACACGACCTCCATCATTTTGGACGTCGTTTTTTTTATCAGATTCTGATGCAAAACTAACCGTTGTAAAAAGGGTTATTGCTACTATTGTAAGAAACTTGACTGTTTTATATGCAATCCTCATTGTAAAAATACACTTTCTAAATTCCGCGCAAAGATATGGAATAATTCAAAAAAACAAACCATTTTTTATTTAATAATTTTTTATTCTTTTTGATTCAGAATTTTTAACACAAAAACGGCTTCTGTTAACAAAAAAACGAACATAGGTATTAATAAAGAAACAGCTTCTTGATTTGTGAGACTACCGCCTGAAAATATAAGCCTATAAAAGAATATTGAAAAAACAATAATCTTTAAAACTAAAGTTCCAAGGTAAATAAAAGCTAATTGTTCAAATACTTTATCAACACTAGAAAATATTAAAAAATTAACACATATTAGGGCTGAAAAAACAGCATGAAAAAGATATATTTTATACAAATCAAAGGGCAACTGTAGGTCTATTTTTTCAATGAAAAATAGATGTGTATTAAGACCAATGAAGTATAACAGAACAAAAATAATGAGATAAAGAATAATTTTATTATTCATTTATATTGTTGGCTTGTTTTATTAGGGAGTACATGGCTAAAAAAATTGCCAATAGAGTAATTGTTTCTGTTAAAAAATTAATTTCGAGTTTAACGTCTAACCATTTGCCAAACAGAAATCCTAAGTAAATTGTTAAGCCCATTTGCAGGCCTGCTCCTGAAAGCTGAAGGGCTTTATTAAGCGGTTTTTTCGGAGAGTTGTTTTTTCTCATTTACTTGATTAATATCTTTTACAGCTCCTTTCATAGAGCATGTTGCGTTAAAAGTGGCTCCGGGCTCTACCGATAACTTACTGATAACAACATCTCCAGAAATATTAGCAGTCCCTTTTAGGGTTAGTGTTTGGGAGACTAATAAGTGTCCAGAAATCTTGCCCTCTATGTCTGCATTTGCAGCCTCAATATTTCCTTTTACAAAACCATCTATTCCAATTATTACTCGACCGTTTGTTTTGATTGTTCCCTCAAGCGTTCCATCTATTCTAAAGTCTCCATCAGATTTAATATCTCCAACTATTACCGTGTTTTTTGCGATTACATTTCTTTCCATTACTTCCGCTTTTTGTGGTTTTTTATTTTTAATACTAAACATATTTTATTTACTTAACTGTTGTAAAATTTGTCTTGCCTTTTTTCCTTGTTCCGTTTCTCCGTAACTTATGGCTACAAATTCAAGAGCTTCTTTGTACGCTTCTTTTTCTTTATACTTTCCTATGGCATAAGCTTTTAAAAGTTCAAATTTAGGGATTAAAATCGAATTTATAATCCTAGATAATAATTCATTTATTTTTAACTCTACTTCCTCGAACTTATTTTCTTTATATAAATAATAGATTTCTTTATAGGTCTCTTCGACTTCATCTAAAGACTCCTCCTCTTTTAACTCTTTATTTGGAAACTGAATAATTTGAGCAAACTTCGTATTCGGATACTCTTTTAAGATTTTATTTTTAAAAAAGTCTTCTTTTAATTTATTCTTTGCATTATTATAAATTTGATATAAGTTATAATAAATAGCAAGTAATTTTTTCTTCTCGGGCTCAAGAGTTAGTAATCGTTCCAGCTTTTCAGCAGCCAAAGATAAATTTATAAATTGCTGTTTGTATATTAAGCCTAGCTCAAATAATCCCTCATTTCTATCAGTCTTTAAACTATCTATAATAATTTTACTCGATGGGATTTTAGCTATGTAGATTTTTACATCATATCTATCAGGGGTTGGTTTTTGTTGTAAACTGATTGTTGAAACTGCTGTATTAATTACCGCCCTAGCTGACCATCGCCAATCGTCTTTTAGCGCTCTATTTCCCCAATTCTTTTCAAACTCTGTTTTTCCAAAAGATAAAGATTGTCCATTATAAAAATACCATTTCCCTTTATTAGTAGATTGTAAAGAGGATCCTAAAGAATTACTGTAAGCTAATTGATTTAATGCTTTTTGAACTTTCTTTTCATCTTTCTTTTTTAATTTTTCTACATATTGCTGAAAATATAATTCTTGAGCGGAAAGTGACATTTTGGTAAAACTTAAAATACTATCACTTCTTTTTACTTCTTTTTCAAACTTAATCAATGAGGCTAAGTTTTTAAACTTTCTTTTTACACGCCTTATTCTTAGAGAAGAAGGGTTCTTAGCAACCTTTAAAACGCTATCGTAATAAGAGCTAGCTAACTGAAATTCGTTCTTTTTAAAATATACATTTGCCAGCCTTTCATAAGTGTAAGTTTTTTGTTGTGATTTCCCACTTTTAGCACGCAAAGACTTATTGTAATTTTTTATTGCTAAAGAAATACTGTCTTTGTTTTCGTCTAAAACTCCAACCTGAAAATATAAAGCATCTAAATATTGTTTATTATCTCTGTCTTTAATTAATTTTTGTAATTTTTTAGATAAAGATCCTGAAGAGGAGTCTTTAGGGAAGTTTTTAGCAATTTCTATTTGAGCAAAAATTCTGTATTTTTTAGGAGCTTTGTTAAAATTTAAAAGCCTTTTAAAGGCCCTTGTCGCAGAGTCTTTTTTGTTTTCAGATGCATACATTTGACCTAAAACAAACATGTTTCTTGAGGCCTGCGCTTTATCTATACTTGATTTTGTTGCTTTAATAAGGCTTTGTTTTGCTTTTTGAAGGCTATCTGATTTTACATAAGCCATTGCTAAAGCGGTAAAACCCCGCTCTTTAATTAAGTCTGGTAAATCTACCTCTAACGTGTCTTTAATAATTAATAAATATTTTAAAGTTTCTATGGCAAATTTTTCATTATCAAGTCTTATGTTAGATTTTGCTCTCCATATTTTTGTTTCATTTATTAAGTTTGCGCTTGGATAGTTTTCAATCACATAATTAAATGCCTCTATCGCCGGAATAAACCGCTGTGAATAATATCTTGATTTTCCCAGTAATAAATATGCATCATCTATTTGACGATTACGCTCTTTGCCAACAATGTTCATGGCGTGCTTCTGAATTGCTTTTACAGCCTTCTCTTCTGCCTTGTCAAATGGAGTAGATGCTTCAGGGGAGTTGTTTCTATTCTTGGAACTATTATTGAACCCTGAAAACTTCGCCGGCCGTGATTTAGAAGCCTCTAATTTTTTCTGAGTGAATTCTAAGGGCTCTATCGGTAATTGCTTCCAGAAGTTATCTTGATGGGTTTCGTTAATTGCTTTTATCCCTTTTTCAAAGTATTCTTTTCCGTTAAATAAAACATTGAATTTTGTAGTTATTGCATGGTAGTTCCTGTTTATTACAGTGTTTTTCCTTGTACTACAAGAAAATATAATTGTAAAAAAAAGAAGAATAAGTGTTATTTTTAAAATGTACTTCATAAGGCTGAAAACTCCTATTTATAACAGTCTTTTTTAGAAAATATTGCTAATAGGAATGTAAAAATAGTAATAAATTAAGAATAGATGATGCATATAAAAAAATAGCTAAGAATTGGAGTTGTAAAATTCATTTTTAAAGAGTTTTTACCATTTTATATTCTGGATAAGTTTCTGTTAACAATTCTTCTGCTTTTTGCGGAATAACATAATTTGTGATATAAAAAATAATAGAAAGAAGTGTTAAAACTACGGAGAAAAAAAGAAGCCAATAAATATTTAAACCACCTGGTAAAAAAACATTTGGGAATGCTGTAAATTGTATTAAGTTGATATAACAAAGTACCGTGGAGCTTTTCCTTGTTTGACCAATCATGTCCTCTAAAAGAAATTTTTTTTCTTTTTTTAACTCTTTTATTTTATTTAATTTTCTGCTTTTGAACAAAAGAATAAACTCTACAAGAATTAGTGTTAAAAGAGTTCCTATGAAGATAAATTCAGCGTATTGTAATTGTAAAAAGAAATAGAACCCTAAGAAGATAAATATCGTTGTCATGGTTTTAGGAATCGTAAACCACTCCTTCCCAAAACGTAAAATAATTTTCCAATAACGCTTATTCATTTGCTTTTGTTTGGCCTCTAGGACATCCATAAAACCAAAAACACCAAATTTTTTAAATGATTTATCTCGTGCATCCTCAAATGTCAGTCCGGGGCTTTTGCTCCAAAGATCTTCTATGTCATTTGCTAGGTGATCTACTAATTCTGTTTGTACGTCATAATGATACACAAAGTGTTTTCTTGTGAAACTGTAGAGTTCTTTTATGTGTTCTTTTGTTAACTTCATTGGGGAAATTTAATTTCTGCCTTCCAGAAGTGTTTTATGCATAACAATCTTCTGTGTCAAGATAAAATATGTGATTATTTTAAGGTAAGGGGGGGGGTAAAAGCACTTAACAAATCTATCATTTTTAATCGTTTGTTTTATTTGTCTTTAAAAATATAATTACTTAAATATTTGGCGTCTTTTTTAACACCTCCTAAAGTGGCGGAGCCTCTTGTGTATAACCAAGGGAGGCCTAGAAAAAAAATTCCCTCAATATTACTAACACCTCTATAATTTTTCGGATAATTATTCTCATCTAATTCAACATTATCAATCCAATTAAAATTGGGCTTAAATCCTGTTGCCCATATTATATTTTTAATATCTTTTATGTTATCCTTTTCGCAAAAAATCTCTTTATTATTTGCATCGAGTGTTCTTCCGATACAGGTTATGTTCTTCTTTTTAAATAATTTTTTTGTGTTTGTTCCAATAACAGGCTGAACCCCTTTGCTTAATTTACGACCAATCCAAGAGTATTTACTAACGGTTAAAAGTCCTAATTTTCCAAACCACCAAAACAATGTTTTTCCTAATATTTCCTGTGGAATTGAGAGAATATTTGTTTCTCCAGAAAAATAGACCGGCTTTCCTGTTTTTGAAACTTCGCTTAAAATCTGAACTCCAGAGTCTCCAGAACCAACGACTAGCGTTGCCCCTTCTTGAAGTTGGGCGGGACTTTTATAATGTTCACTATGAATTTGAATAATATCTTTTGAAATTTTTGTGTGAAACTTTGGTGTAAATGGCTTGTGAAATGGCCCGGTTGCTATAATCACGTTTTTAGCCTTAAAAACCCTATTATCACTTTTTAAAGAGAAGATATTATTCTCTTTTTTTAAAGATATTATTTTGTGGTTAAATTCAATAGGGATATTAAATTTGGAGACATACGCTTTTAGATAACTTGCCACCTCGTGCTTGTTTGCATAATGCCCTTTTTCTTTAGGGAAATCCATTCCAGGAAGATTGTTGAACTCCGAAGGAGTAAATAACTTTAACGAGTCCCACCTTCTCAGCCAAGGAGCACCTATCTCTAAATTTGCATCTATGACAAGGTAATTAGCTTTTCTTTTATTAAGATGGTAAGCAAAAGCTAAACCAGATTGACCACCCCCAATGATTATATAATCCTTCATATATATATTCCAACCACAAAAATAATGATTTAAATTCTGACTTAATGTTAATTTATTTTTTGAATTTTAATTACTAAATCATTAAAAACTATTTCTTCTCTTACTTTTTTCCCCAATAAAAGTATTCCTATTGGAGAGACAACAGAAATCGCAAAAAAATCAAGCCCAAGTACAGTTAGCTTACCTGCAGAAATTGACAAAAAGTAATTAACTTTATTGGTGAAAATAAGGCTGCCTAAATGTGCAGTTTTGGAAGACTTAGAAACATCAATTTTTGCAAGAACATGCTTCATTTGAGAAACTCCAGATAATTGCTGACCCGCTTTTTCCATCTCTAATTGGAGCATTGCGCGTCCAGTTTCATGTTTATCTCCAGCAGAGCTTTTTATCTCAGACTGTAGCGCATTTTGATTTGAAGAAATTGTATCTTCTATTGTTTGTAGCCGTTTATTTACAAACGATATACATTGATTATAAAGCTCTTTTTTAATATTCATTTTCTAATGTAAAAGCAAAGGCGCCGTATTTTCCGTGATGAGAAATTGAGCAGGAATTAGTTAACAATTCTTCTTTGTGATAATAAAATGGGGCTCCATTAATTGATTTTCTTTGTTTTATCTGTGTATTTGAAATTCCTGTTTCTTCTTGAAGCTTATTCTTAATATCGATATTCACTGTTTTTGGCGAGCCGATTTGCGAAAAAACATTCCCTTCTTTTAAATATTTATTAGCGATCGTGTAAATATAAAATGAATTAGAAAGTGTTGTAGTGTGAACTTTATGTCCTTCAAAAAAAACAATTCCCTGATTTTCGTTAATTAAGTTACACTTAAATTTCTGAGGAGAAAAAAACCGATTTTTACTTTGCTGGGTAACGCTCTTGTAGGCAGCCTCTTTCATACTCCAAAATAGCCAAACCTGAAAAAAAGAATTATCTGCATTCAAAATAATTTCCTGTTCTTTATTTGTAAATTGTTTTTTTAAAAACCCTTCTCTTTGCCAATTAGACTGAATTTTAGCAAGTTTTAGGTCAATTATATCATTCCCAATCATAATTTAGCTTGTTTTTCTTTTATAATAAGAACAACTGCCTTAACGGATAACATTTTCTCCATCGAATCATTATCTATCTCGATATTAAATTCATCTTCTACATCTAAAACAATATCAACTAGATTTGCAGAATTTATCTCTAAATCATTTATAAAATCTGTCTTTTCAGATATATTTATAAATGCTTCCTCATTCTGAACATAGGGCTTAACAATTATTGTTAATTTATTTATTATTTCTTGTTTTGTCATTTTATTTTGAATATTTTTTTAAAATTACACATGCATTTACATCGCCAAAACCAAAACTTGCTTTTGCTATTATGTTTATTTCTTTTTTAACTAGTTTTTGAGGTATTTTATCTTTGGCTATCATTTTTGATATTTCTGGATGAATATCTTCGCAATTAATATTTGGAAAAATAAACTGTTCTTTAAGTTGTATCACAGAGGCAACAGATTCTATGGCCCCTGCAGCGGATAAACAGTGACCAATCATTGATTTTAAAGAATTAATATGTGGAAAATCATCTCCTTTTCTTTGTAACGCTTTTGTCCAATTTTCTATCTCTAGGGCGTCTTTTGATGTTGCGGTTAAATGTCCGTTAATCAAATCTATTTCATTCGATGAGACCCCGGCGTCTATAATTGCGTTTTTGATGCATTTCTGAACAGCTTGTGAATTAGGGGCCGTGAGAGTCCCTCCGTTTCTTTGTCCACCAGAATTAATATTCCCGCCAAGAACTTCTGCGTAAATTTTAGCTTTTCGTTCTAAAGCGCTTTCTAAAGACTCTAAAACTAAGGCTCCAGATCCGCTCCCAGGAACAAAACCTGAAGCCGTTTCACTCATTGGTCTTGATCCTTTTTGAGGTGACTCATTGTGTTTGTAAGACATGACTTTCATTGCATCAAACCCTCCCCAGGTATATAAACTACTGTCACTAGAGCTTCCCACTAGCATGCGTTTTGCCTTTCCATTTTTGATGCGCTCAAAGCCAATCAACAAGGCCTCTGTTCCTGTTGTGCATGCGGAAGAGTTTGTAGTAACCTGATTGCCTAATCCTAATATACCAGCTAAGTAGGCTGAAATTCCACTGGCCATCGTTTGTAATACAGTCGTACTACCTAAGCGCCTTACTTTTTGATCATCAATCTTATAGATCGCTTCTCTAAGTTTTTCAATTCCTGATATTCCTGTTCCAAAAATTAACCCAGAGCCATAATCAAGTTCTGATTTCTCATTTACATCAAATCCTGCGTCTCTCCAGGCATCGATTCCTGCCATGCATCCATATAAAATAGAGGTGCTGTTAAATCCTCGTAATTGCAAGGGCGTTAAGTACTCAAGCTTTTTGTCTTCGGTAACCTTTGGAATTCCTCCAATGCAGCATGAAAAGCCATTATCTTTTAGGCTTTGATGAAAGGCGATTCCTGAGCTTCCTTTTTTTATTGCCTTAGTAAACTCGTCTATACCAACACCGTTTGGAGCAACAACACCTAAGCCTGAAATTACAACTCTATTATTCATATTTATTTTGCAATTATCATTCCAGAGATAGTCCCTCTACAGACTAACTCCTCCTTATTATTTAACATTTTAACTTTACATTTCAATTTATTGAATCGATAATATTCTAACTCTGAAATTACGGTTACTTTTTCGTTTGGCAAAACTGGTAGAAAAAAATCAATATGATTAGAAGTTAAAGCAATTTGCAATTTTTTTTCCGCCGATAATTTTACTTTTAGTAAATTAATACCCAAACAAACAACCCCTATTTGAGCCATTGTTTCTGTTAAAATAACCCCTGGTGTAATTGGATTATTTTTAAAATGACCATCATAAAACATTTCGTTTTCGTTGAACGTATAATTTCCTACCACTCCGTTTTCTGTAATTTTTGTTAACTCATCAACAAATAAAAAAGGTTTTTGATAAGGTAGTTGCTTTAAAATTTCTGTTTCTGTCATTGTGCTAGTTTTACCATTCTAATAAAACTCTTTGAGCAGAAAAGCCTGGACCAAAACTCAACATAATACCTCTTTCTCCTTTTGCTGGGTTTCTGTCCATAAATCGTTCTAAAACATATAAAACAGTTGCGCTTGACATATTTCCGTAAAGGCGCAACACCTCTTTAGTGTCGTCTATGTTTTTACCTAACCCTCCAAATAAGTCTTCTACTGTTTGTACTATTTTTTTGCCTCCAGGGTGAAATATTAGGTGATCAATGTCATTAATTGATAAATTATTTCTCTCTAAAAAAGGATGAATTATTGCTGGAAAATGATCCGATATCTTTTTTGGAACCTCCTTATCTAAAATCATTTGTAGCCCTGTATTGACAAGTTTAAATCCCATCATATTTGTTGCATCATAAAAATGATACATAGCTTCGTCGATAATTTTTGGCCCCGGGTCGTCGTCGTATGAAGATAAAATTACACTAGACGCACCATCTCCAAAAATTGCAGCACTCACAATATTTGTCATGGAAAAATCATTTAACTGAAATGTTGCCGTTGGGGCTTCTACGGCAATTACCGCAGCCCTTTTATTCGGATTAGATTTTAAGAAATTCTTTGCGTATATAATGCCTGAAACCCCTGCGGCACATCCCATTTCTGTAACAGGTAGGCGGACAATATCTTGTTTCATTTCAAGAGAATTAATTAAATAGGCGTCCAGGGAAGGGATCATAATTCCAGTACAGCTTACCGTAATTATATAATCTATATCTGTTGATTTTAAATTTGATCTCTTAAGAGATTTTTTAAGAGATTCTTCTGCTAGTTGAACAACCTCTCTTGTATAAATATTGTTTTTTTCTTCAAAAGAAGTCGCCGAAAAAACCTCTTCAGGGCTCATTATTGAATATCGCTTATCAACACCTGCACCTTCAAAAAGCTTAATTACCTTTCTCTGAAATCGTTCGTCTTGATCTTGCATCCATAATTTTACAAATGGTATAATATCTTTTGTTTCCCTGTGATATTTTGGGAGTTGCTTTGCTACGGATGTTATTTTTACTGCCATTTATTTTTTTATTATCCAAAGGAATCGGAAAGCCCATTTCCATGATACATTAGTTTTTACATTAATTTTTTGAGAGATTTTTTTTAAATCCCCTCTCTTAAAACCCCGCAATACTGAGGTTAATCCGTCTTCAATAATCATCTTGTTACTAATAAAAATTGATAATAATAAAAACAAATAATATGCTACTTTATGCCTGTGTAAATCATTTACAACGATACCAATTTTTGTTTGCCTATAGGTATTGTCTAAAAAACTAACTAATTGCTTTTCTTTAAAATGATGAAGAAAAAGTGTAGCTAAAACAATATCAAACTTTCTATTTTTAAATTTTTCAGAAAAAATATCCTCCGTTTCAAAGTTTATTTCTGAATAGTTTTTAGATAATTCTTTTGCGTAATCAATCGCCGTTGGATTGGCGTCAATCCCGATTAAATTAACTTTATATCCATTTTTTTTTGCGAAAATGGCGACATCCCGTAAAATATCTCCGTGCCCACAGCCAATATCCACAATTGATAATTCTTTTTCCTTTGGGTGATTTTTTAGAATTTCTTTCAGCCCATTTATAGTTACTTTATTACCCCCCAACCAACGATTTATTTTTTCTAATTTATCTAAAGTGTCTCGCATTAAATCCCCACCAATAGAAAAATCATCCATCAACTCCTCTTTTTCTGTTCTTTGCTTTGTGCTTATAAAAAAACCCATTATATATCGATTGATTTTCCGTGTGTTTGCTTTATTATTAATGGTAATAAAATCGGAATTCTTTTTAATCCTTGTAACAAAATTGAAGCTATTTTATCATTTCGAAACAACATTGCAATGAAGCGCCCCGCTTTTAACCGTAAACTAAACCGCTTATTCCACTGTCTAATATAGCTTTTTTCGAGCTGTTTTCTTGTCTTAATATCTCCTTTTAGATAGTTTAGAACGAGTTTAGATGCAATTTGAGCAGACTGAATTGCCATACTCATGCCATTTCCACAAAGCGGGTGAATCATTCCTGCAGAATCACCACACATAATCATATGATTTTCTACTGGTTTTTTTATTTCAAAAGAAATCTGACTAATAGATAGTGGTTTCTCAAAAACTGGAGTTGAATTATTGAAAATTTCTTTTAAAAATGAATTTTTAAAAACTACATTCTTCTGAAAATCTTCAATATTGTTATGTTTTTGAAAAGACAAAAAGCTGGTAATATAACATAAGTTAATTGTATTGTTTTCTACTTTTGAGACCCCACAATAACCTCCTTTAAAGTTATGAAGCGCCACCAAATCATCCGGAAAAACCCCTTTTGCATGAATTTTTACTCCTAAATAAGGTGATTTTTTTTGAATAAAATCTCTCTCCATTTTAACATCTAGCAAAGAACGCTTCCCAAATGAACCAATGCATATTTTAGCGCTAAATTGTTTATTTTCCTTTGTTTCAATTAAAAAGCAATCATTTATAAAATTAACATTTGTAACTGAATCCTTTAAGATTGATACATTGTTTCTTTTTGCTTTTTCTGATAGAACAAAATCAAGCTTATAGCGAGAAATCCCAAATCCACCCAGGGGTAGATTTGCGGATATTGTTTTATTTGTAGTTGTTGATAATTCAAATTTATCAATTTTTACCGCACCAAAGTCAAAAGGGTTAATCTCTAGATATTTCAAATAAGGCAAAACTTCATTGGAAATGTACTCCCCGCAGACCTTGTGTTTTGGGTATTCATTCTTTTCAATTAATAAAACCCTAACCCCTTGTTTTGATAAATGAATTGCATTACAAAGGCCTGCTAATCCTCCGCCAATTACAATAACTTCAAAGTTCATGGTGTTATCTTCCATTTTCTAATCTATTAAACCCGCTAACTCCTGGCCAACTAAACTACCAACGGCGATACCCATACCTCCTAGACGGACTCCACAAAAAACATTATTAGTTAGTTGTTTTACAATTGGTTTTTTCTGATTTCCAATACCCATTATTCCACTCCATCGATGTTCGATTTGAAAAGGAGTGTTGGGAAGTATCGTTTCTTTTAAAATTTGTTCTAACTTGTTTTGAATGATTTTAGTTTCACCAAAAGTACTCGTCTCCTCCGTTTTAAAATCGATATTTCTCCCGCCACCAAACAAGATTCTATCATTTATATTTCTAAAATAATAATACCCTTTGTCAAGATGAAAAGTGCCTTTAATGTGTAAGTTTTTAATCGGTTTTGTAATCAAAACTTGTGCCCTAGCGGGCTGTACATTTTCATTTAAAAGTTGATTTGAAAACCCATTAGTAGCAATAAATAATTTACTTGTTTTAAACGTTATTTTATTTGTTACAACCTCCACCTTGTTATTGTTTTCAATAAAATTGTCAACTGAAATATTATTAAGAATTTTAACTCCTAATTCTTGAGCTTTCTTTAATAATTCAAATGCCATTTTTCCCGTATCTATTTGACCTTCATAATTATTGGTAATATAATTATTATGAATATTTTGAAAGTTAAATTTATTTTCTGAAATGGTAAATACATCACCCTTAAATATGGGTTTCAATAATTCGTTTATCATCTCTTTTTTTGAGACGCTCTCTTCAAAAAAATGCTTAGACTCACATAGCTCAAATCCGTTGTTCTGTTGAAAATCAATATTCTTATCTCCAAGATTTTTTCTTAGTATCTGCAATCCTTTCCAGCGCTCATTTACTAAATTAAAAACTTCTTCAGCAGTATGTGACTTTAAATCATAAATCAATTCAGACAAGCTTCCAAAGCATGCAAAACCTGCGTTTTTTGTGGTTGCGCCTTGTGGTAGCATTCCTTTTTCTAATAATAAAATATTTGCTTTTGGGTGGCTTTTCTTTAATTCTATGGCGCAATTTAAACCAACAATTCCGCTGCCAACTACTGTAAAGTCTATCTCATTAAACCATTCTTTTAGTTCCCAATAGCTATAATTCATTCATTTATTTTTTATTTTCAAAGAGAAAACTTGTTGCGTATAATTGTAGGTTAAACCATATCCTAAAGATAGTGCTTAAAAGGCTCCCTTAAAATTTTAATTTTAATTGAACCCATAGAGGTTTTTTTATTTCTGTATTTAAATTTCCAAAAGAAATTCCTAGCAATCGAACAGAGTTTATAAGTTTTTCTTGAAATAATAATTCTTTTATGACGGGGAAAAATTCGCTTTTCTTCTGCATAAAACTCTCTTTGGTTTTACTTCTTGTTTGTTGTGTAAAATCTGAATACTTTATTTTTAAAGTAATTGTTTTTCCTTTCGCTTCGATTTTAACCATTCTTCGTTCTAATTCGTCTGCTATTTTTTCTAACCGCTCTAACATAAATATTTCAGAAGAAATATTTTTATTAAATGTTCTTTCCGCAGCAACAGATTTTCTTATTCTATTAGGTTTTACAACACTGTTGTGAATTCCACGAACAATATTGTAATAATGGGTTCCTGATTTTCCAAAAACCCTTACAAGATCTTCTAAAGTTTTTTTCTTTAAATCATTACCTATAAAAATACCTAGATTATACATTTTTCCTGCGGTAACTTTACCAACACCGTAAAATTTATTAACCGGAAGCTCTTCTAAAAAATCAATAACCTCTTCAGGGTGTATTGTTTTTTGCCCATTAGGTTTATTAATGTCTGAGGCAACTTTGGCGATAAACTTATTAATAGAAATTCCTGCTGACGCCCTTAAGCCTGTTGCTTTATAGATTTTTTCTCTAATTTCTTTTGCAATAATGTTAGCAGAGGGGTTTCCTTTCTTGTTTTCTGTAACATCTAAATAAGCTTCGTCCAGGGAAAGTGGCTCTACCAAATCTGTATATTCATAAAAAATTTCTCTAATTTTTAGAGATAATTCTTTGTATCGCTCAAAGTCTGTTTTAACAAATATTATGTGCGGGCATTTTTGTTTTGCCAACACACCACTCATTGCGGATTTAACACCAAATTTCCTTGCCTCATAGCTTGCTGCAGAAACAACACCTCTCTCACCGCCGCCGCCTACAGCTATTGCCTTACCCCTTATCTCTGGGTTGTCTAACTCCGCAACGGATGCGTAAAAAGCATCCATATCTACATGAATTATTTTTCTAAAAGGAGTGGGTAAGTTCACAGTAATTTATTGATTTAATATCAATTGCTTATTCCTTTAAAAAGGCAATAGCTGTTTTTGTTACATTATATAGCTCCTTGGATAAGTTTTTATTATTCCATGGGTGGGAAACGTTAAATACATGATTTGCGCCTTCGATAATTTTATAAATACTCTTTGGGGACCATTTTTTCAAACTTTCTGCCTCGTCAATTAATACAGATGTGTCATTATTTCCGTGGATAATTAGGTGCTTTGCTTTTAATCTCTGAACAGCTTTTTTAATATCGAATCGTTCTTTGTTGCTTATAAAGTCTTCATAAAACTGGTAAAAATGGGGCATTTTCTGCTTAGTCCTTCCGTTTAATATGTATTTCACACCATCACTTTTCCACTGATCTAAACCCTTTCTTGAAGCTGTTCTTTTTTCAAAATCACAAACCCCTGCTAACGTGATTATTTTTTTTACCCTAGGGTCCTCGCTCGCTTTTAACAGAACAATCCCACCACCTCGGCTATGACCAATCAATGAAATATCGTTTATATTAATTTCTTTTTCAAAATCAGAGCTCGAAGAAGTCCAATCAATAACAGACTCTAAGTCGTCTAATTCTTTTGTGTAATTATTATTACCAAATGCCTCTAGGTCTGGAAAATCGATTGGTTGATCGGCCGTTCCTCCGTTATGAGAAAAATTAAACTTTATAAAAAAAAATCCGGCATTAGAAAATGACTCAGCCATAAGGTTCCAGGCCCCCCAATCTTTAAACCCTTTATATCCATGACAAAATATAATTACTTTTTTAGGTTGTCCTGTTTCCTTGAAAAAAACATCTGACACAATTGGTTTTTGATGTTTTCCTCTTATAATAAAATTTCTTAACCCCTTCATATAATAATTTTATAGGTAATTTTTACAATTGAAATAACAGCAAAAAAGGCTGTCAGAACGCTTAAAACAAAATTAATATCTTTAGTTAAGCTACCCGTGTAGCGTTGAATTTTTTCAGCATATTTTACATATACCAACAAGATAAGAAAAGTTCCAATACTTGCCCCTAAAGTAAAAGACAGAACTGGAAGGGTGTTGAAACTAAATAAGTTAAGAATGTCTAATAAGGCTATGGTTCCATAAAAAAAAGGAACAGAAAACATGTTTAATGTAGACAGCACGACCCCATAAAAAAAGGTGTTTTCTGTCTTGCTCTCTTCTTTTTTTATTGGTAAATTTTCTTTTTTTGATGCATTGTAAAAATAGAAAGATAAAATTATAAAAATACCGACACCTAGCTTTTCTATCGATTCTAAAATAGACGGGTTTAAGTATTCCAACGATTTGTGGTAAAGGTAAACAGCAATATAGGCCTGGAGAACGACCACTATAGACACTCCTAGAGAGTAGTTAATAGAAGCTCTTCTGTTTTTTTGGCGGCTAATTTTCAACACCGTCATGTTTAACATACTTGGTGTGATTGACCCCGTAAAAGCAACAAAAAAACCAAATAAAAAACACGTTATAAGATTCATTAAGTATTATTCTATGATATTACGTGTAAAAATAAGCTTAATTAACAAAGGAGCATTTCTAGATTATTTTTTATTTTCGGATTTAAATTGGTCAAATGTTTAGCAAACGTAAATTTATCTTTCGGAGAAATTATCAACTCTTCCCACTTCCCGTATTTAATTTCAATTCGGTCAAACGATGCTGCGGGAGATGAAATAATACTATTTGATTTTGTTATTTCCTTAATGTCTTTAATTTCAATCGGCTTGTAGGTAAAGAACCCACATTTTATTTTAAGCTTATTTTCCTCAATTATATATTCTAATTTGAAAAACATATGAGTTATAAGTCCGAAGATTATTATTAAAAATAAACTGATTAAAATCAAATTCAGATTGATCTCGTTTTTAGTCAGGTTTAGGATTAATGGACTGAAAAAAACCACGAATACAACAAGCAATAACCCATAAGAAACTTTGGAGGGATATTTGGTGATCATAAATTATTTTGTTTTTTTTGGTCTTTGTTTGAGTATTAAATCTGTGTTTATATCAAAAAAAATAGTGATAATCCTTAAAATATTAAGGGGTTGAGGGGTTGAGGGGTAATTGTAAAAAACGCATTAAAAAAATTAATGCGTTTTAAATATTATTAAGTTCTGTATATTTCTAAACTACACCCTGGGCCAACATAGCGTCAGCAACTTTAACGAAGCCGGCAATATTTGCGCCCTTAATATAATCTATAGAGCCATCTTCATTTTCCCCATACTCTACACATGAGTCGTGAATATCCTCCATAATATCTTTTAATTTTGCGTCTACCTCTTCCCTGGACCAGCTTAGGCGAAGAGAGTTTTGGCTCATTTCTAGACCAGATGTTGCAACACCTCCGGCATTACTCGCTTTTCCTGGAGCAAATAAAATGCCTCCATTTTGGAACTCATGAATTGCTTCTGGTGTGGAGGGCATGTTTGCTCCTTCAGAAATACACATACAGCCGTTATCAACTAATATTTTTGCTTCGGCTCCATTTAACTCATTTTGAGTTGCACAAGGAAGGGCTATATCACACTTAACAGACCATGGTCTTTTACCTGGAATATATTTTGCGTTTGGATATTTATCAACATACTCTCCAATTCTTCCTCTTTTTTCATTTTTAATAAACATAACATGCTTTAATTTTTCAGAATTAATGCCGTCTTCATCTAAAATATAACCTCCTGAGTCTGAAAGAGTCAAAACGGTAGCTCCTAATTCTATTGCTTTTTCTGCCGCATATTGTGCAACGTTACCAGATCCAGAAATCACTACTTTTTTATCTTTAAAAGAGTCGTTTTTTCGCATTAGCATATTTTGTGCAAAATATACTGTTCCATATCCTGTTGCCTCTGGTCTAATTAAAGAACCTCCCCAAGAGGCTCCTTTGCCTGTTAAAACTCCAGTAAATTCATTGCTTAGTTTTTTATACATTCCAAACATAAATCCTATTTCTCTTCCCCCAACACCAATGTCTCCTGCGGGAACATCTGTATTTGGTCCAATATGTCTGAATAATTCACTCATAAAAGCATGACAGAAACGCATAATTTCATTTTCTGATTTCCCTTTTGGATCAAAGTCAGAACCTCCTTTACCGCCCCCCATAGGAAGTGTTGTTAAAGAGTTTTTAAAGACCTGTTCAAAAGCCAAGAACTTTAAAATACTTGCAGTTACTGTTGGATGAAAGCGCAGCCCCCCTTTGTAGGGACCAATTGCCGAATTCATTTGAACTCTGTACCCCCTATTTACCTGAATCTCACCACTATCATCTACCCATGAAATCCTAAAAGAAATTAATCTTTCTGGCTCAACCATTCTTAATAAGATGTTTTTTCCGTGATAAATTTTATTTTTTACGATATAGGGTATTACGGTTTCTGCAACTTCTTGGACAGCTTGTAAAAATTCTGGCTCATGGTTATTTCTCTTTTTAACCAACTCCATAAATCCTTTAATTTTTAACTCCATAATTTTTGGTGTGCTTTTTTACGAATTATATAAAATTTTCTTTTCGCAAATATAGTTAATTTCTTAATTCGTAATTAAAAAATAATTTATAATTTACTTTCAACTAACCCATATTTCAATCGATTTCGAACGCTATTTTTCTTTTGTAAAAAAAAGCATTAAAAAACTCTATAAAAATCACTAAATTTGTTCATTAATTTACCCGAAAATGTTAGATAAAGTAAAAGAACTTATTGGTGATGTAGAATCTTTTAAACCCTCCTCTAAAGAAGAGGTTGAGTCCTTTAGGATTAAATATTTAGGGGGTAAGGGTTTATTAAAAGATTTATTTACAGAGTTTAAAAATGTTACTCCAGAACTGCGTAAAGATTTTGGACAAGCTTTAAATACCTTAAAAAAATCTGCAGAAAGCAAAGTTGCTGAAATGTCAGCTACTTTCGAAAAAAGAACTGAACAAAAAAATGTTTTCGGTGATTTAACCCGTCCTTCTGAACCAATCGAGTTAGGCTCTCGTCATCCAATTTCATTAGTAAAAAATCAAATTATTGAAGTTTTTAACAGGATTGGCTTTACCGTTTCTGATGGGCCAGAAATAGAGGATGACTGGCACAACTTTTCTGCTTTAAATTTACCAGAATATCACCCAGCAAGAGACATGCAGGATACTTTTTTTATTGAGCAAGATCCAGATATTCTTTTAAGAACACATACTTCTTCTGTGCAGGTTCGCTATATGGAAGAAAACAAGCCTCCTATTAGAACCATATCTCCTGGTAGGGTGTTTAGAAATGAAGATATTTCTGCCCGCGCACATTGTATTTTTCACCAAGTAGAAGGGCTTTACATAGATACAGATGTCTCTTTTGCTGATTTAAAACAAACCCTTTTATATTTTACAAAAGAGATGTTTGGTAAATCGAAGATACGCCTACGTCCTTCTTATTTTCCTTTTACAGAGCCTAGCGCTGAGGTAGATATTTATTGGGGGCTAGAAACAGAAACAGATTACAGGATAACCAAAGGAACTGGTTGGTTAGAAATTATGGGTTGTGGAATGGTTGATCCAAATGTGCTTAAGAATGCAAATATAGATCCAACAAAATACTCTGGCTATGCATTTGGGATGGGAATTGAACGCATCGCTATGTTGTTATATCAAATACCTGATATTAGAATGTTTTATGAAAACGACAAGCGCTTCCTGGAACAATTTAAGTCAGTAATTTAAATTGAAAAAAGATATTCATATACCAAAGGTTACGGGTTTAGAGATTGCTGTTATTTATGAATATAACGATGTTTACAAAACAAATGATTGGAACATCTATATTATTAACAATAAGAATATTGACTTAGAAATGATTGTCGTTGTTTCTCAAGGTTTTTCAAAAACAAAAACAACTTCATTATTAAGAAAAAAACTAGATAAGCTGCCAGCAAACTCTTTTGCGAAAGTTGAATTAATTCAAGAAGAGTTATTCAGATTAAAAAATCGCTTTCAGGTTTCTTTTTTTGAGAGCAATCAACTAAAAGATAAAACTTTTGTTTTAGAGCAGGGTTCTATAAAAGAAAGTAAGCTAAAAATGATTCCTGAGATTAAAAAAAGAGGAATTCTTGCAAAATAGATTTTTTTGATTACTCTTTTTGGTGAGCCTCTAAGTCTTCTGTTAAATCCAGTCTCCTTAGGGTGGGGTTTAATATTCCTGTTGAAACAACGGTTATTAATGTCATTGTTCCCCCAAAAACCACTGCTGCTGCCGTTCCCATTAATTTTGCCGTAACACCGCTTTCAAACGCTCCTAGCTCGTTAGAAGAGCCTACAAACATAGAATTTACTGACGAAACCCTTCCCCGCATATGATCTGGAGTCTTTAGCTGTAAAATCGTTTGCCTTATAACCATGGAAACCCCGTCTGTAACTCCGCTAAAAAACAAAGCTAAGACTGAAACCCAAAAAACAGAGGAAAGGCCAAAGACTATAATACAAACTCCAAATCCAAAAATAGCCGCCAATAATTTCATTCCGGCATTTTTACTTATTGGGATATAGGCCGTTACCAACATTGTTAGAAAAGATCCAACAGAGGGTGCTGCGACCAAAATACCAAATCCCTGTGGTCCTATTTTTAAAATATCTTCTGCAAAAATAGCTAATAAGGCAATAGCACCTCCAAATAGAACCGAAAACATGTCTAGTGCTAAGGCCCCTAAAATTGCTTTTGTTTTAAACACAAAACGAATACCCTCTTTAAGGCTTTCTAAAACCGGCTCACCAATTTTAGGATTTAAAACGGGTTTTCTGTCAATTTTAAACAAAATGAAAAATGAAAATGAAACCAATATAAAGATGATACTTAAAGACCAGTGAACACCTAGCCAATTAATAGAAAATCCTGCAAAAGCTACTCCTAAAACTCTAGCCATTTGCCAAATTGAACTGTTCCAGGTTGCTGCATTTGGATAAATCTTTTTTGGAACGATTAAAGCAACTAAAGAAAAAATAATAGGTCCGAAAAACGAGCGAAGAAATCCCCCAAAAAAAACTAACCCATAAATTATATATAATATGTTTTGTTTGGAGAGCTTTTGGCTCATGCCCTCTGAAGTGACCCAAAAAAGGCAAAAACTTATTAAAGAAAAGGCGGCGATACAAAGCGCTAAAAGGTTTCTTTTTTCTTTCTGGTCTACAATATGGCCTGCAAATAAAGCCATTGAAAGGGCTGGAATGATTTCCATTAAACCTATTAAACCCAAATAAAGCGGATCCCCTGTAAGCTCATACACCTTCCATTCTATTATAATAAACTGCATGGACCAGCCAAATATTAATGCAAAGCGAACTAATAAAAAAAGATTAAATTCTTTAATTCTTAATGCAGCGTATGGGTCTGTTTTACTCATGTTTGAGTTAATTATTTAGGCCGTTTTTAAATTCATAAGGATTTCAAGCGCTTTATTAAAATCTTTCTCTGTAGATATTTCCTTATATATCAATTAATCTAATTTGTTTGTTAATATTTCAAATTCTTTTTTTGGGTCTTTATTCTCATAAAGAACATGAAATACGGCATCTATAATTGGAGTGTTCACCTCTTTATTAACCTTGATTTTATATGCACTTTTTGTTGCGTAATAACCCTCAGCAATCATACTCATTTCCGTTTGTGCAGACTTTACTGTATAGCCCTTTCCAATCATATTACCAAACAGCCTGTTTCTGCTAAAAAGTGAGTATCCGGTTACCAAAAGATCTCCTAGATAGGCCGAGTTATTAATGTTTCGTTTCATTTTATGAACCTTTTCAATGAATTGCTTCATTTCACGAATTGCATTACTCATTAATACTGACTGAAAGTTGTCTCCATACCCGAGGCCGTGAGCAATTCCTGCAGCAACTGCATAAATATTTTTTAATACGGCAGCATACTCTGTTCCGATAATATCATCAGATATTTTTGTTTTGATATATCTGCTTTTTAAAGACACGCTAATCATTTCCGCTTTTACCGAATCGTTACAGGCAATGGTTAGATAAGATAAGCGCTCCATGGCAACCTCTTCCGCGTGGCATGGGCCTGTAATTACCCCTATATTATCTAACGGAATATTATATGTGTTAATAAAATGTTCTCCAACAATTAAACCTGTTTCGGGCACAATCCCTTTAATGGCTGAAAATATTATTTTATCTTCTAAAGAAGTTGTTGCTTTTGCTAGTTCTGCTGTTAAAAATGCAGATGGAATCGCAAAAATCAAAATATCATATTTCTGTATGACATTATTAATATCATTAGATAAATATAATTGTTCTGGGTGAAGTTCCGCAGAACTTAAATAATTTGGATTATGCTTGTTTTCTATAATATGTTCTTTGACGGAAGGGCTTCTCATGTACCACCCGACTGTATCAAGGTTTTCACACAACATTTTTACAATAGCTGTTGCCCAGCTTCCGCCACCAAAAACAGCAATTTTAGGATGTAAGTTCATAAAAAATTGATTAAGATCTTCAAAAATAAGAAAAGTATTAAGTTTTATAAGATAGTTCCTTGTTTTATTATATTTGTAAACCTCTATAACTTAAAAAATGAATATACAAATCATAAATAAATCTAAACACGAAACTCCGAGCTACGAGACTCAGGGAGCTGCCGGAATGGATTTGCGTGCAAATATTGAAAACCCTATCACCTTAAAGCCATTAGGAAGGGCTATTGTAAAAACAGGTTTATATATCGCATTGCCTATAGGTTTTGAAGCGCAAGTTCGACCAAGAAGTGGTCTTGCTGCAAAAAAGGGGGTCACTGTTTTAAATTCACCCGGGACCGTAGACGCGGATTACAGGGGGGAAATTGGCGTAATTTTAATAAATTTATCTAATGTAGACTTTATTGTAAATGACGGGGAAAGAATCGCGCAATTAATAGTTGCAAAACACGAAAGAGCAAATTGGAAAGAGGTTGATTTTTTAAACGAAACTAATCGAGGTGAGGCTGGTTTTGGGAGTACTGGTGTTTAACTTAATAGTTTATAAATCTGGCTCATTTTTTTAAAATCATCATACATTAACTCAAAATCTAAATGAATGTGTGAATGATATATAAACCCTCTTTTTTTATAAAACTTAAATGAGTCTTCTTGCTCGACCATGGCGTCTAGCCAGAGGGCCCTGTACCCTTTGTTTTTTGCCTCGGTTTCTAACCATGATAAAATTGTTTTGCCCAGCCCTTTATTATGAGTTTTTGGATGTAAATAGATGCGGTGTAATTTAACCTGTTTTTTAATCGCTAGGTTTTTTAATTCCGCATCCCATATAACCCTAAGGTTCCCGATAATCTCCTTATTAAAAACAATAAAATAATACTCTGTCTTTTCTTGAGAAAGTTCTTTAATAATATTTTCTTTTGAATATTGACTGTTAATATAAAAATTCCCCGAGTCTCTCCAAAAGTGTTTGTATGCGAATGGATAAATATCCTTCATTAAGTTCTGAAGAATAAAAACATCTTTACTAAGAATTGGTTGAAGCTGAAGCTCTTTATTAATAATAATCATTTTAAGAAAATTTAAACCCTCAAAGATTTTTTTTGAGGGTTTAATTACTTTAAAAGCATGAATATAATGAGAAGAATAAAAAACCAGTACTTTTTAACCATTGAGACGGTCCATTTATTTCCACCCCACATAGGAAAATATTTCATGCACTATGATTTATTTTTATTTATAAAATTGACATAAAACCTTTATTGATTTTCTATTACCTCTTTTATTTTACCCTCTAACTCTTCCGCAAGCTCTAAATTATCCTTAATCAAACCCTTTACCGCGTCTCTACCCTGTCCTAGCCTGGTTTCTCCATAACTAAACCAAGACCCGCTTTTTTTAACAATACCGAGCTCCACACCAATATCTAAAATCTCTCCAACCTTAGAAATTCCTTCTCCATACATAATATCAAACTCAGCTATTTGAAAAGGTGGTGCTACTTTGTTTTTTACAACCTTAACCTTAGTACTGTTTCCAATAACCTTGTCTCCATCTTTTATTTGTGTTCTTCTTCTAATATCTAAACGAACAGAGGCATAGAATTTTAAGGCATTTCCCCCTGTTGTTGTTTCAGGGTTTCCAAACATCACCCCAATTTTTTCTCTTAACTGATTAATAAAAATAACCGTACAGTTTGTTTTAGAAATAGTACCTGTTAGTTTACGAAGTGCTTGAGACATTAAACGCGCGTGAAGCCCCATTTTAGAGTCACCCATTTCTCCTTCAATCTCTGATTTAGGCGTAAGTGCCGCAACAGAATCAATTACAACTATATCTATAGCTCCTGATCTGATTAAGTTTTCAGTAATCTCTAAAGCCTGCTCACCGTGGTCTGGTTGAGATATTATTAAATTATCAATATCTACCCCTAAGTTTTGTGCATAAAATTTATCAAAAGCATGTTCTGCATCTATAAAAGCGGCTATCCCACCTGCTTTTTGAGCCTCTGCGATTGCGTGTAGTGTTAAGGTTGTTTTACCCGACGACTCTGGTCCATAAATCTCAACAACCCTACCCCTTGGGTAACCACCAACCCCTAAGGCGATGTCTAGCCCTAAAGAGCCTGAAGAAATGGCATCTATTTCCTCTGTAACCACGTCCCCTAGCTTCATTACGGATCCTTTTCCATATGTTTTATCTAACTTATCTAAAGTTAGTTGAAGTGCTTTTAATTTTGCTGTTTTTTCTTTGTCTGCTGCCATAAATTATAGTAAAAAATTATTTTTTTAATGTGAGACAAGTTACAAAAATCTAGAGTTAAGTTCCTAAAAATTACATTCAAATTTGTAGTATTTTTACATAAAAATATTCAATGTGTTCGTTAGTAATTTTAAAAAATAAAAATTGTCAAGTTATTATTGAAAAAGGAGAGCTTGTGGGTTTTCAAAAAAAAAATAAAGAATATATTCATCAAAAGGGAAGTAACGGTTGGCGAAACTCTGATATTGAAATGTTTCCAATAATAGGTCCTGTCTCTAAAAATAATTTTAGGGTTCAAACTAAAAAAGGGGAAGCAATTCAAGATCAACACGGCTTATTGCGAGAGTTGGAATATGTTTTAACCTCTTCGGGTGAAAAAAAAGTGACGCTTATAAAAAAATATAAAAAAAACACGTTAATAAACAATAGTAGGTTTCCAAAAAAGTCAACAGAGAAGTATGTTTTTTGGCCTTTTAATTTTTCTTTTGAAAAAAAAATTCAATTAGATAAAGATGTTTTAAGAATAGACTTTTTACTTATTTCTGAGACAGGAATGCCTTTTATGCTTGGATATCACCCTGCTTTTTTATTATCTGGATCAAGAAAAGAAACCTTAGTTTCTAATAACAAACAAATAACATTAGACGATGTTTATAAGGCCGGACATAACGCTTTTCCTGTTTTAAAGGCGAATCAAATTGTTTTGGAAAATAATGATCGGGATAATGTGGAAATCACAACGAAAGGATTTGGTAATTTTATGCTTTGGACGCCTGTTGATAATATGCTTTGTATTGAGCCCATTACACAGTACACTTCTTACACAGATGAAAAGTTTTCTGAACAAAACATGCGGTTATCAAAAGGAAAAGATGCGTTTTCAATAGAAATTAAAATCTTATAGTTTGGTAAAAGAACACCGGCATTTTGTAATTCATAAGCCCTGGGGAATGATTTCTCAATTTGTAAATCCTGCAAAAAGAAAAAAAAGATTATTAGGGGAATTATATGATTTTCCGAAAGGCACTATGGCTATAGGTCGCTTAGATGTTGCTTCAGAGGGTCTTTTATTGCTAACTACTGATGGAAAAGTAAGTGAGCAGATTAGAGGTCGTGGGGTGGAAAAAGAATATTTCGTTCAAGTTGATGGAGAAATAAATCAAGAGGCGGTGGAAAGGTTGAAAAAAGGAGTTGAAATTGGTTTTGATGGAAAAAAATATATCACAAAACCAGGGCGTTCTTTTCTAATTAAAGACCCTAAATTTCCTTTAAGAACTCAAAAAATTAGAGACGCTCGTCACGGCCCAACAAGCTGGATTTCTGTTATTATTAAAGAGGGTAAGTTTAGACAGGTTCGTAAAATGACCGCTGCTGTTGGGTTTCCAACCTTGCGGTTAGTCCGTGTTAGAGTGGGGAATATAAGTTTAAAAAATTTAAAAGAAGGTGGCGTTATAGAGGTGGTGGATTTAATCTCTTAACATTTCTATATGTGGAATACCATCTTCTAAATATTCATCTCCAATTTTTTTAAAACCAAGGGATTCATAAAAAAATTTAAGATAGACTTGTGCGGAAATTGAAACACTATCTACTTTGAAGCGGCTTTTTACCGCCTCAATAGATTTTTTCATTAACTTATAACCGTGACCATTTTTTCTTTCCGACTCCAAAACAACCACCCGACCAATACTTGCTTTTTTAAAATAATCTCCGGGTTTAAAAATTCTTGTATAAGTGATAATTATATTATCTTTTACACTAAAGACATGAAGAGCTTTTTGGTCTTTTCCATCTAAATCTTGATATATACAATTTTGCTCTACAACAAATACTTCTGAACGTAATTGAAGTATCTCATATAATTCGTTATTTGTTAGCTCTGAAAAAGTTTTTATAAAAAACACCATTATTTTAAGGGAGATATTTTATTAACCCTATTAGCATGACGCCCTCCTTCAAAATCGGTGTTTAGAAATATATCGATAAATCCTAATGCTTGTTGTAGTGAAACAAAACGAGCGGGAATAGTTAAAATATTAGAGTTATTATGTTGTCTTGTTAACGAAACTAATTCATTATTCCAACACAATGCTGCTCTAATACCTTGATGTTTATTTGCTGTCATTTGAGCCCCGTTTCCACTTCCACATAAAATAACACCAAAATCTGCAAGACCAGACTCTACTGCATCAGCTGTTGGATGAATAGCATCAGGATAATCCATAGAACTGTTTGAGTTTGTTCCAAAATTTAAAATTTTAAATCCTTTTTCCTCTAAGTATTTTATTATTTCAAATTTATACTCTGTTCCCGCATGATCGTTTCCAATAGCAATTATCATAATAAAATATATTTAGTAAGGTTATTTATAACAAAAATACAGAAACAGATGTTTTTTATGGTTGTTAACAGTTCTTTTTTTAGGTTTTTTAATAATACCTTGATTTTCAAAATGTTAAACACATATTCAAAATGTTAAGAAGTCACTTTAATTTTTAAAAACTTTATTTGCTAGATATAAAAAATATTACAATACAAGATAGATTTATTAATAGACAACTTTTCTTTTAACTTATTAATAATATTTTATTAACATAAAATATATCTTTTATCTACAATATTTATTATTAATTTATTAAGAAAATATGGTTAATTTCTATTTAGTATAGTTGTTAATAACTGTTCTTTTATATTAGTTTTAATAGGTTTATATAATTAACAACTTGTTATTATTATTTAATAATTAATAAAAAAAAATAAAAACTAAAATTTTATAGTAGCTATTAACACACTATTATAATCACTATAGTTTTTTAAAAATTTTATAAAAGGAAAATAATTATATTATAGAATGTTAATAACCTTTAAAGAATAAAACAATCTCTAATAAATAACGAATTGAATTGCTTTTTTAATAACTGAAACATGAACTTCTCCTATACCTATTAATTCACCATCTGCTTGAATAAAAGGTTTAGATTTATAAGGTATAATTGTAATTTCCTTTGTTTTATAAGTTTCTACTTTTTTATGATTAACTATTTTACCATTATATAATCTTCTAACATTTAAAATTAAATCAATTAAAGTCAAATTCTTTGCTATTGTTATATTTAATAAACCATCTGTAGTATTTACATCTTTCGTAAACTGCATTCCGCCTCCAGAAAACTTACATATCCCAAAAATAGTCATCAAACAATTTGTTTTAATTATTTGATTATTAAAAACTATTTTAAATATCGACCTTTTATAAAATAATAAACCATATAAACCAGCAAGTAAATAAGCTATACCACCAAATTTCTTTAATGATTTTAATTTATAAGCAATATAACCGTCATATCCTATCCCAGCAACATTATTAAAATATGATACAATAATATTATTTTTTTTCAAAACTCCAATATCTTGAGAAATAATATTTTTTCGAGCAATAATATTTACTGCTTCTTTTATGTTTTTTGGGATCTTGTAAGTTTTAATCCAATCGTTTCCAGTTCCTAAAGGAATTACAGCAATAGTTATATCTAAAGTTTTTACATACCTTTGCTGCATTACTCCATTAACCACATGATGAAGTGTTCCGTCTCCACCTATTGAAATAATATTTTTATAACCTTTTTGAATTGCACTTTTCACTAATTCAATTTCATGTTTAGAAAACTGTGTAAATTCAAAAGAATAAAAAATATTTTTAATTTTTAATAGTTGTTTAATATATATCCAATCCTTTTTGAAATTTCCATTACCTGAAGTAGGATTTGCAATTACAAACCAAGAATTAATATTAATTTCATTAACATTACTCATAAAAAAACAAATTAATAATTAACCAAAATACAATATAGAATTATAATAGTTTATTAATAATACTTAAATCAATAAACTGTATTTTAGTATTCTATAAAAAGAATTAAAATTAATGGCAAAAAAAAAGAATAAAATATATAAAAAGAAAGGCAATATTGTAAAAGACCTAACTAAAAATATTTTTAAAATATTAAACGAAGATAAAGACAGGTCCTATAATTATAAACAAATATCTAGTAGATTAAATATATCAGACACCGATGGGAAAACACAAATTTTAAAAAAATTATCAGAGTTAACTGCTATTAAAAAAATTAAAGAAATAGATAGGGGTAAATTTCAAATTAATATTGATAAAAAATATTCTACCGGTATATTAGATATTACCTCAAACGGTAACGGTTATTTTATTTCTGAGGATTATGAAGAGGATATTTTTATTCCAAATGCTAATCTTGGGAAAGGTTTACACAATGATACTGTTAAAGCTTATGTGTATAAAAAAAGAAGTGGTAAAAAACACGAAGCTGATGTTGTAGAAATTATAAAACGCGCAAAAATTGATTTTGTGGGTGTTTTACAAAAGAATAAAAACTTTGGTTTTGTTGTTCCTGATAATAATAAAATGTACGTTGATATCTTTATTTCAGAGAATAAAATGAACGGCGCAGAGGACGGAGATAAAGTACAAGCAACAATTTCTGACTGGCCAACAAAATCCAAAAACCCTTTCGGAGAAATTACCACTATCTTAGGAAAACCAGGTGAACATAATACCGAAATGCATTCAATATTATTAGAATATGATTTGCCTTACGAGTTTGAGCCCGAGGTAGAAGCAGCAGCAGAAAACTTATCGATAGAAATTAATAAAGAAGAGATTTCTAAACGTAGAGATATGCGTAAAGACTTAACTTTTACTATAGACCCAAAAGATGCAAAAGATTTTGATGACGCACTATCTTTCATAGAATTAGAAAACGGAAATTATGAAATAGGAATCCATATTGCGGATGTTTCTCATTACTTAGAAGCTAAAACTGTTTTAGATAATGAAGCCTACAAAAGAGCAACATCTGTTTATTTAGTTGATAGAGTTGTGCCGATGTTACCTGAAATGTTAAGTAATGGCGTTTGTTCATTAAGGCCTAATGAAGAAAAACTAACATTTTCAGCAGTTTTTGAAATTAATAAAAAAGCCCAAATTATTAATGAATGGTTTGGAAGAACTGTAACATATTCTGACCAAAGGTTTGCGTACGAAGAAGCACAAGAAATTATTGAGAAGTGTAAAATATCTGATAATATTAAAGCTTTTTCAATGCCTAAAAACATCTCTATTACAAATAAAGAGTATATAGTAACACCAGAGATTGTAGGAGCCACTTTAAAATTAGATGAATTAGCTAAAATTCTTCGTAAAAAAAGAATGAAAGATGGTGCAATTTCTTTTGATAGGGTAGAGGTAAAATTTAACCTAGATAAAGAAGCAAATCCTGTAGGAGTTTTTTTTAAAGAATCAAAAGACGCGAATAAATTAATTGAAGAATTTATGTTATTAGCAAATAGGAAGGTTGCTGAGTTTATTGGTTTTTCTAAAGGAAAAGAAACTAATAAAACTTTTATTTACAGGATTCATGACGAACCGAATGTAGAAAAATTAGCCTCACTACAAAACATGATAAGTAAATTTGGTTATAAAATTAATACAGATACAAAAGAGACTACTTCAGAGTCCTTAAATCAACTTTTAAGTGATGTTTCCGGAAAACCAGAGGCAAACATGATTGAGACACTAACAATAAGAACCATGTCTAAAGCGGTTTATACAACTCAAAACATAGGCCATTATGGTTTATCTTTTAATTATTACAGCCACTTTACGTCACCAATTAGACGTTATCCAGATGTTATGACACATAGGCTTCTTCAACATTACTTAGATGGCGGAGACATTCCAAAAGCAGCTGGTTATGAGGAGAAGTGTAAACACTCATCTAATAGAGAGGAGTTGGCCTCTAAGGCAGAAAGATCATCTATCAAATATATGCAGGTAAAATACATGCAAGATCATAAGGACGAAATATTTGAAGGTGTTATTACTGGTGTTACTGAATGGGGTATTTATGTTGAAATATCTTCTAATAAATGCGAGGGAATGGTAAGAATTAGGGATATAAAGAGCGATTATTTTATTTTTGACGAAAAACAATACGCTATAGTTGGTCAGTCCTCTAAACAAATATATCAACTAGGTGATAATGTTAAAATAAAAGTAAAAAAAACAGATTTAGAGCGTAAGCACCTAGATTTTAATTTAATAGAAGAAGTGATATAATAATAAATTTATACCTATATTGAATAATAATCTTTTTAAATAGGGTAAAATGAAAAGAAAAATTAATTTAATATTAGCTTTATTTATATCGATTACTTTATTAAGTCAGTCAAAAAGGGTAAACAACTTAGGAGATTTTAATGTTTTAAAAGTCTATAACGGAATAGAGGTTCAGCTTATTAAATCTAACGAGGCAAAATTAGAAATAACGGGTGAAAAGTCAGAAATAGTTAAAATTAAAAACGTAAACAATACATTAAAACTATCTCTTCCTTTTTCTTTAAAGCCTTTAAATAATTATGCAAATGGTAAGGTTTTAATTAAAATTTATTATAAGAATAAAATTGATGTAATTGACGCTAATCAGGGCTCTATAATTACAGGGAAAGAATTTCAGCAAGAGGAGGTAGAGATAAGGACACAAGAACGCGCTTATATTAATTTAGTTTTAAAATCAAAAAACATCACGGTAAGATCAACCTCTGGGGGAATTGTAAAGCTCTCAGGAAGCGCAAGCAGCCAAGACGTCTTTGTCGACCTATACGGTGTTTATCACGGTTTTGGATTAATAATAGAGAACAGCTCTATGATTAAGGCCGGTACTGGAGCGAAGGCAGAGGTTTTTGCAGGAAAAACATTAACAGCAAAAGTTACTTTTGGGGGTTCTATTTTTTATAAAGGATCTCCAGAGTTAATAAGAGATAAAAAGATAGTGGGCGGAATCATTCAGAAAAAGGATTAATACTTTCTTTAACTAGTGATAAAATCGTTTTTTGTATATTTGTATATCAAAATTTATTAAAATGAATACATTAAATATAACTTTAATAGGAATGCCAAGCGGAGGTTCTTGGATTATCATAGCAATAGCAATCTTACTTTTATTTGGTGGGAAGAAAATACCAGAGCTCATGAAGGGCTTAGGGGGTGGAATTAAAGAGTTTAAGAAGGCCTCTAAAGAAGAAAGAAGAGAAAGAGAAGAAAAAGTAGAAGAATAAACTAATTATACTTTAACTAAAAAGACTCGGTTTGATAATTCAAACCGAGTCTTTTTAGTTAAAAGGAAAACTTATCTGTTATTTTAGTTTTTTAGGTTTTGGGTTTTTCATTGCCTCGCCAATTTGATTACTTGCCGTAAAGCTAGCAACCATATCATTTAACATTTGACTACCTGCTTGGGGAGAATTAGGAAGTAATATTAAATTACTATTTGTTTGTTGTCCAATAGACTGAAGTGTGTCGTAGTGTTGTGTTACAACAATTAAGGCTGAAGCTTCTTGAGAGTTAATACCCACCTTATTTAAAACCTCAACGGACTCTTCTAAACCACGAGCAATCTCTCTTCTTTGATCAGCAATACCTTGACCCTGTAAACGCTTGCTCTCTGCCTCTGCTTTTGCGCGTTCTACAATTAAGATACGCTGAGCGTCACCTTCATATTGTGCAGCCACTTTCTCTCTCTCAGATGCATTAATCCTATTCATTGCCTCTTTTACTTGTGAATCTGGATCTATATCTGTTACTAGGGTTTTAATAATATCATAACCATAAGCCATCATCGCTTCATTTAGCTCTGATTTTACAGCCAATCCAATCTCGTCTTTTTTTACAAAAACATCATCTAATTTCATTTTTGGAACCTCTGCCCTTACTACATCAAAAACATATGAGGTAATCTGGTCGTTTGGGAAGTCTAGTTTATAAAAAGCATCATATACTTTGTCATAAATCACCTTATATTGAACAGATACTTTTAATTTTACAAAAACATCATCTCTTGTTTTTGTTTCTATAGTAACATCCAATTGTTGAATTTTCAAACTGACTCTTCCGGCAATTTTTTGTACTCCTGGAATTTTTAAATGAAAACCAGATTGACGAACACTTGTGAACTTACCAAAAGTTTCTATAACGGCTGCTGTTTGCTGCTTAACAATAAAGTAAGATGCAAAAACAACTACTATAATAAAAGTGACGATAACATAAGTTAGACTGAACATAATTTTTATTTTTTTAAATTAGTATAAAGATACATTTTTAGTTTTTTATTAACAAGAAGGGGTTAAACATATTACTCAAGAATGAAATACTATTGCGTTATTAATTCTTGTAACCACGGTCATTTTGCCAATCATTTCCATAATATCAAATAAATGCGGCCCTTTTAAATCACCCACCAGGCTCAAGCGAAGAGGCTGCATAACCTTACCAAGGCCAACGTCTTTTTCGCTTATCCATTCTTTAATTATGGTTTCTGTATTTGCAGAAGAAAACTCTCTAACACCCTCAATAATGATAATTAATTCTCTCATTAAGTCCGAGGTATCTTCTTTCCAGTTTTTTTTAGACGCTTTAGAATTGTATTCGGTTGGGTTCTGAAAAAAGAAATTAGATAAACCCCAAAAGTCCTCAACAAATACAGCTCTTTCTTTTATTAAATTAACGACTTTGTTGGCATATGCTTTTGTTGTTATAACCTCTTTTTCCTTTAAAACAGGAAGATATAGTTCCGTTAAGGCAACACCCCCTTTTGTTTGCATATAACGCTGATTGAACCAGTTTGTTTTTTCCGGATTAAACTTTGCTCCAGATTTACTAACCCTATTCAAGTCAAACGCTTTGGTTAACTGGTCTAAAGAGAAAACCTCTTCCTCTGTTCCAGGGTTCCATCCCAATAAAGCCAACATATTTATGAAGGCCTCAGCAAAGTAACCGCTCTCCTTGTATCCTTCAGAGACATTCCCCGTTTCTAGGTTTGTGTATCGAAGAGGAAACACAGGGAAGCCCAGCTTATCCCCATCTCTTTTACTCAACTTTCCTTTTCCTACAGGTTTTAATATTAAAGGTAAATGTGCAAATTTTGGGGCCCTCCAATCAAGGGCTCTATATAATAAAATATGAAGAGCCATAGAGGGCAACCATTCCTCGCCCCGAATTACGTGTGAGATTTCCATTAAATGATCATCAACAACATTAGCTAAATGATACGTTGGCAGACCATCTGATTTAAATAAAATTTTATCATCTAAAACATTAGTATCAATTTTTATTTCTCCACGAATCTCGTCATTCATAATAAGAGTCTCGTCTTGAGGAGATTTAAAGCGGATCACATACTTTTCTCCAGACCCTACCCTCTCCTGTACCTCTTTATTTTTTAAAATTAAAGAATTTACTAAACGTCCTTTTTCTCTGTTATGCCAATTATATATAAAGGTTTTCCCTTTTTCTTCGTGTTTTTTTCTCTCTAAATCTAACTCCTCAGAGGTGTCAAAAGCGTAGTACGCCCAACCAGATTCTAGTAAAATATTTGCATACTCTTTGTATAATGCTTTTCTTTCAGATTGTCTATATGGGCCAAACTTTTCGTTCTTACCAGGCCCTTCATCAAAAGGAATATTACACCAATCTAGCGCATCTACAATGTATTGTTCCGAGTTAGGAATATACCGTGCTTGATCTGTATCCTCTATACGCAACACAAAGGTTCCGTTATTTTTCTTTGCAAATAAATAATTAAATAATGCGGTTCTTACACCTCCAATATGAAGTGGCCCAGTAGGGCTTGGTGCAAAACGTACACGGATGTCAGATCCCATTTTTTTATTTTTTTTAATAAAGCAAAGATACTTTTTAAAGAAAAAAGAAGCTACAGTTTCATAACTTATTTGAACATTGTTAAATTGAAATTTTTTTTAAGCTGTTTTAGTGAATTGACAAAACTAAAGTTCCGCAGAGAGATTTTAATTAGACAATCGTTACCTTTGCAATGTGATTTTATAGAGGTGATGTTTTAATTAAGTTTTATTCAAGAAAGCATTAATTATTAAGCCCCATTTCTTTATTGGTGTTAAAAGGAATAAATATAATAGATTAAATGATTGTTTTTAATTACGAAATTGATTTTTCATTAAATAATGAGCCTCAGTTAGAAAACTGGATTCAGGACATTGTGTTTAATTATGGGTTCAGCCTTGGAGAAATTAATTATATATTCTGTGATGATGATTACTTACATAAGTTAAATTTAGAGTTTTTAAAACACGACACCCTAACCGATGTGATCAGTTTTGATAACACGATTGGTGAATTAATTAGTGTTGATATTTTCATCTCTATAGAAAGAATAAGGGATAATGCTATTGATTTTAAAGTTACTTTTGCCGAAGAATTGCATCGAGTCATGATTCATGGCGTCTTACATTGTTTAGGCTTTAAAGATAAAACCAATGAAGATAAAAAAATCATGACAAAAAAAGAAAACGAATCTCTTCTACTTCTAAGGAGCTGATTTTCAATTATTTAAATTAAAAGTTTCACGTGAAACATTAAAATGAGTTTATTTTCAACAACATTTGACGTTATTGTCGTTGGCGGAGGCCATGCCGGTAGCGAGGCCGCAGCGGCCAGTGCAAATATGGGCGCCCACACCCTGCTAATTACGATGAATCTACAAAACATTGCTCAGATGAGCTGTAATCCTGCTATGGGAGGTATTGCAAAGGGTCAAATTGTGAGAGAGATCGATGCTTTAGGTGGTTATAGCGCAATTGTAACAGATAAGACGGCTATTCAGTTTAAGATGTTGAATAAATCGAAAGGACCCGCGATGTGGAGTCCAAGGGCTCAATCTGATAGAATGCAATTCGCAGAATGCTGGAGAACTATGCTAGAGCAAACGGATAACTTAGATTTCTATCAAGACTCCGTTAACGGGTTATTGTTTGATGGAGATTCAATCGTTGGCGTAAAGACTGCTTTAGGTTTAGAAATTAAAGCCAAGACCGTCATTATAACAGCGGGAACTTTTTTAAACGGGTTGATTCATATCGGAGAAAAAACTTTTGGAGGGGGTAGAGCAGGTGAGGGCGCTTCAACAGGAATTACTGAGGATCTGGTTAAAAGGGGGTTTGAATCTGGAAGGATGAAAACAGGAACCCCACCAAGAGTTGATGGTAGGTCCTTAGATTATTCTAAGATGACAGAACAGCCCGGTGATCTAAATCCAGAGAAATTTTCTTACTTACCATCCACTGAGCCATTGGTAAAGCAGCGTTCTTGTTATTTAACACACACGAATCCTAAGGTGCATAATTTGTTGCGAGAAGGCTTTGACAGGTCTCCGATGTTCAATGGTAGGATTCAATCCATAGGGCCAAGATACTGCCCCTCTGTAGAGGATAAGATTGATAGATTTGCGTCCAAAGAGAGGCACCAGGTTTTTGTTGAGCCCGAAGGTTGGACTACGGTTGAGATTTATGTTAACGGTTTTTCAACATCTCTTCCAGAGGATATCCAAGACAAGGCAATTCGCGCTATAGATGGTTTCGAAAACGTAAAATTTTTAAGATATGGGTACGCAATTGAATATGATTATTTTCCTCCAACACAATTAAAGCATTCTCTAGAGACTAAGTTAGTGAAAAATTTATTTTTTGCAGGTCAAATTAACGGATCAACCGGTTATGAAGAAGCAGCGGCTCAAGGCCTAATGGCAGGTGTCAATGCGGCTCTAAAAGTCCAGGGCAAAGAGTCGTTTATACTAAAAAGGAATGAGGCCTATATAGGGGTTCTAATTGATGATTTAATAACAAAAGGAACTGACGAACCTTATAGAATGTTTACTTCTCGTGCCGAATATAGAACGCTATTAAGGCAAGATAATGCTGATTTAAGACTAACCCCCCTTGCTTACAATTTAGGACTGGCGTCTAAAGAACGGCTGGATCGCGTAATAGAGAAACAAAACAAAACAGAACTACTAATTAGTTTTTTAGAAAAAACAAGTGTTAAGGAGTCAGAGATTAACCCTATTTTAGAGTCAAAGGGCCTTGCAATTGTTAAACAATCTATGAAGATATTTAAGATTGCCGCTAGGCCTCAATTAAGTTTTTCAGACTTTAGTAAGATAGATAAACTTAACGCATTCGTTTTAAAGCATCAAATTAAAAAAGATGTCATAGAGCAGGTTGAAATTCATTTAAAATATTCTGGTTACATAGAAAAGGAAAAAAGTAACGCTGACAAATTAAGTCGTTTAGAAAATGTTGTTATCCCGTCAACGTTTAATTATCAAAAAGTACAATCTCTATCTTTTGAAGCAAGAGAAAAACTAACCAAAATACAACCAACTTCAATTTCTCAAGCCAGTCGAATCAGTGGGGTATCTCCTAGTGATATTTCAGTACTACTTGTTTATATGGGAAGATAAATTAAAACAAAAATTAACATGTTCCCCGTGGAACATTGAAATTAATTTTAGCCCTATGCCAATAGAAAGATCACTTCAAGAAAACCTAAAGCCCTTTTTAAATTGTAAAGACCATACTGTTTCAGGAGAGCTTTATAAGGTAATGAAAAATGAAGAATATGATCTTTTAATAACACATCCTTTTCCTGACGATCTTGACAATTATTATAAAAGCGAAAAATATATTTCACATACAGATGCTAAGAAATCTATTTTTGATAGAGTTTATCAGGCGGTAAAAGGGCACTCGTTAAAAAATAAAATTCGCTTAATAAACTCATTTTTACCTCGCGAAAAAACACTTTTAGATATTGGGGCAGGGACCGGAGATTTTATACAAGGATGTATAAAGAACGGATGGAGTGTTTCTGGTTTAGAGCCAAATATAAAAGCAAGAAAAATTGCTCAGACAAAAAACATTCTACTTCAAAAAGACCTTTCATTTTTTAAAGACCAGCAGTTCGATGTAATTACATTATGGCATGTTTTAGAGCACATACAAGATTTAGATAAATATATTAAAAGTTTAAAAAAATTACTAAAAAAAGACGGAACACTTTTAATAGCCGTGCCAAATTACAAAAGTTTTGATGCGAATCATTATGGAAAATTTTGGGCTGCTTTTGATGTGCCAAGACATTTATGGCATTTTTCTCAAACAAGTATAAAAAAGATATTTAGCCATGTGTCAATAAGTGTTGTTAAAACTGTTCCAATGAAATTTGACGCTTATTATGTTTCACTTTTAAGCGAAAAATATAAAAACGGAAAAATGAACATCTTTAAATCTATTTGGATAGGCTTTCTTTCAAACTTAAAGGCCAGAACAACACTTCAGTATTCTTCAATTATTTACGTTCTGAAAAACGATTAAAAGGGCTTTTAGCAGGGTTTCTGCCTTTTTAAATAACACATAACAATACTTACAGCTCAAAAAAAGAAAGTCGCTTAAAACCATCGACTTAAAAGCCTTTCGCAATAATCAAAAACTATTACTATTTTATTTGTTATAGGATTTAGCTATTTAATAAGTGTAAGCCAATTATTGCTATTATAAAATAGACACCAAGTGTCATCGCGCCCGCATAATCTTTTGCAAGTCGTTGACCGATTAATAGGAAAATTAAACTTAAAGCAGAGAGTTCAATACCCATAATAGCCATTTCCTTTAGTTCAGAAGTGTACAATTGATAAACCCCAACAATCATTAATAAGCTAGCTGCAATTTCTATAATTAAAATAATAGCCAATAAAACAGGTACTTGATTTTTTAAAGGAGAATTTTTAAAATGACCCTTTATAAAAGACAAATTCCCTTTCCAGTCTGTAAGCTTATCAATTCCAGATTGTAAAAATGTTATAATTAAAAATAATAGTGTCAGTACTTCTGCGGGGTAATTAGATAATAGTTTCATGGGTTTTGTTTTAAATCAGGCTATTTTTTATTTTTTAAATTTAATTATTAGCAGAAAGCTAACAAAAAGTTTTTTTTATTTTTTTTACAATTGTATCTGCTAATTTTTTTTCACTTTCTTGAGTCCACCCAGCAATATGTGGCGATAAGATTACGCTATCCGAATCAATTAAATACCTAAGTGCCTTAGGGGTTTCTGACAAAAACAGGTTTTCAAATGAAGATTTCTCATATTCCAAAACATCTAAACCTGCACCCAAAATTTTACCTTTTTCAATTCCGCTAACTAGATCTTTAGTAACAACAGCGCTACCTCGAGCTGTATTTATTAACCAAAAACTTTTCTTAAATTGATTAATAAATACAGTATTAACCATATTCGTTGTCAATTTTGTTTGAGGTGTGTGAATGCTTATTACATCACTTCTTTCTTGAAGCTCTGCTAATGATACCTGCTGACAATTTTCATCAGCAACGTTTTCTTTTAGATCATAACAAAGAACATCAACATCAAATCCTTTGAGTTTTTTAGAGAAAGATTTTCCCATATTCCCATAACCCAGTATTCCAATTGTTTTTCCATCTAATTCGATTCCCCGATTTTCTTCTCTAACCCAACTTCCTGCTTTAACCTCTCTATTGGCTTTATTTAATTTGTTAAAAAGGGATAATAACATCGCTAAAGAGTGTTCTCCTACAGCATTTCTATTTCCCTCTGGGGCTGCAAATAATTCAATTTTTTTATTTTTAGCGTACTCACAATCGATGTTTTCTAAACCCGCACCAACTCGACCAATAAATTTTAACCTCTTTGCTTTATCTAAAAAAAAATTATCAATTACAATCCGACTTCTTACAATCAGTCCATCATATGAATGAATTTTCTCCATTATATCCCCCTTTGAAGAAGTATAATCTTCTTCGTTTTCAAACCCCAGCCCGTTAAGCTGATTTATTAAGCTCTCATGATTTTTGTCTAAGTGAAGAATTTTCATAAATTAAATTAATTATCTCTAAACTTATATAAAACTAATGGTTTTCGATGGCCAAAACCTTTTAGTGAAGGATTAATATTGCTCTTTTTCACTTGGAAAATCACCGCTTTTGATATCAGTAATATAATTTTGAAATGCCCCGGTCATATCTGCATATAAGTCTAAATAACGTCTTAAAAACCGTGGATTAAATTCGTGTGTCATCCCGATCATATCGTGAGTCACTAACACTTGTCCGTCTACACCATTTCCAGCACCGATGCCAATTACTGGTATTGTTAGTGCATCTGCAACTTTTTTAGCTAATGCTGCAGGAACTTTTTCTAAAACTAAAGAAAAACAGCCAATTTTTTCAAGCATTAAAGCATCCTCTATTAGCTTTTCAGCCTCTTCTTCTTCCTTGGCCCTCACTGTATAAGTTCCAAATTTATAAATAGATTGCGGGGTTAAACCCAAGTGGCCCATAACAGGGATTCCTGCATTCAAAATACGTTTAATAGAGCTTTTAATTTCCTTACCACCCTCCATCTTTATAGAGTGCCCTCCAGATTCTTTCATAATTCTAATAGCAGACCTTAAAGCCTCTTTCGGATCTGATTGATAGCTACCAAAAGGCAAGTCAACTACGACCAAACAACGATCAATAGCCCTTACAACAGAGCTCGCGTGATAAATCATTTGATCTAATGTAATAGGCAAAGTTGTTTCATGTCCTGCCATAACATTTGAGGCCGAATCACCCACAAGAATAACATCAATTCCAGCACCATCTACAATTTTTGCCATTGTGAAGTCATAAGCAGTTAACATGGAGATTTTCTCTCCATTTGCTTTCATATCGATCAAAGACTTAACAGTAACCCTCTTGTATTGTTTTTTTGCTACAGACATATACTTAGTTGTTTTAACATGGTAAAAGTACTAAATAAAGTATAAGAAAGAGAGTGTTATTTTTTTTAGGCGGGTTAGAAATATTCATCTGTTTCATTATTGATTTCTAACTCTTCTCCCACTTTAGAATCTTCATATTCTAAATGTATCATTCCATGGGTAAGTAAAGACATTAATGTATCTAAATTTTCATTCACACCTTCTTTATAAGTACCTCCATCTACAAACATTATTAACCTATCATCGTCATAATGATAGTCTAGTGCTATTTCTGAGTTCTCCCATTTAAAATGAGTATTGTATTTTGGTGGTTTAGACCAGTTTCTTGTACATGTAATTTTAAAATTATTTTCCATTTTAATTTAAGTGGTTTTGTTATTTGTTGTAGTCAGGGTCTTCATACTAATTTCATAATTGGAAATAAATTTGTTTTCTATTTTTGCTACCACCACTTGTACAGTTTGTCTTCATCTGAAAGTTCTAGAGTTTCATTGACCTTAAATATTAATGATTTTGCAAAATCCTCATCTTTAACAGATTCAATACCATTAATCAAAAAACCATATCCAGGATTTGGATTATGAGCAAATTTTATACACTCTAAAAACTTAATAAATCTAGGGTCATCGTCTTCAATCTCAAGTATAAACTCATCGTCTGAAACGTGTGGTTCAAAACCTTCATATTTAAGTTTACAGTGTAATGAAAAATTATTGTAAAAAAATGTCATTTCTTAAATTTAAAATTATCTTATAAAAATACTAATTATAAAATTAAAATAAATCGATTATTGGAAGGGGTAAGGATAATGGTTTATTTATCTTCATAGTACAAATTATCAATTATTGACAAAAATTAAAATATAATTAATAATCATATCCGTATTCGTCTTCCCCCACCTATATTATTATCTGTAACCCAATCATAGTCTAATTTATCAAAATAAGGTTTTGTTTCCCCACCAATATCTCTTCCTCTAGAATTTGAATTTATAGCCATAATAAATTGCACACCCATCATTTCCTTGTTGTTTACAATGGTTTTTACTTTATCTTTATTTAAATCATATTTACTTATTTGTGCAATTTGTGCAATATCAAAATCCCAAATATCTCCAAAATCTGCATAAGGATTGTGTTTTAAAGCGTTCACTACTATATCCCTATCAGTGTTAAATCCTTTCATAACATATCCGTAATTACTCAACTTCTTTGCAATTTCTAAATTCTCTTTAATACGATTACTTGCTAATTCAATAACTTCAAACCATTGATTACCATTAGTACTATCGTTTTCTGTGAAAAGTGCAGACAGAAGAAAATCAATTATTTGATCATCATCCTTTAATCCTTTGGATAAGTGTTTAAAAGAATTATAATCTTGTTTAATCGCTATTTCAGCCAAACCCTTATCATTTTTCAAATTATCTGGTAAAAATTCCATCAATGAACCGTATTTCCTTAATACTTTTTCGATATATTCTCTACTATTATATATTTCTTGAATGTTGGATACTATATATTCCATTATACTTGGTGCTTTAGTATAAGTAGGCTTAGCATTAACAGCTGCATTTAGTACTTCTTCATTAGTTAGCAACTTTGTATCCAAATTCTGAAACACATCAGGTTCAAGATCTCCTAGATAAGTTACAATACTTTTTGCTCCTTCAATAGTATTTATTTTTTTGAGTGTTTGAGCAGTAGTTTCTTCGTTTTTTCTGAACCAACTCTTCTGATCACGTGATATAAAGGATAGAAATATTATTAAATCTTTTTCATCTAATTCTGAGTAATTCTTGGTTTCCAATTTTGACCAAAACGATATTATTTCCTTATTCGATTGCGTGTTTTTTGGAAGATATTCAAAAAAAGAAAGGTCTTTTGATATTATCTTCTTGCAAGTGTCTATATCTTGAGTGATAATTGATGGTGCATTTTCAACCATTAATGGTAGTGACTTTCTAGAAGCAAAACTCGTGTCTTTTAGGGCTTCTGTAAAGATTAATAAATCTTCTTTTAAGTTCTTAGGTAAATCTTGATATAAATTACAGTCCATAGCAATGGCTTTAGTAACTATATCATGATCTTTCTTCAATTTATCCCCTAAAACACTAAATGCTCTAAACTTACTGCCACCTGGTCTATTAATTTTATTTGGTAGGCTTAGGATAAAATCTTTGTCAGACAAAAGACTCTTATCTGCAAACTCAAGTGCATCTGGTGAATTATTTACTGCAATGCTTACTATGTCTTTATCTTGTTTTATCTCGTCTGTAAAATACTGCAACGAATTTCCTGAAAAGGATACAGCAACTCGTGCTATTTCAAAATCACTCAAGAATGATTTATCAACATATTTTATTGACTCATTACTGAAAAACCCCATTGATTTGCTTGTGTTTGTTGCAGTTAAAACAACCTCTCTGTCTTTTTTTAATTTATCTGAGGCACATTTTAACTCATTTCCATTGTTAGCAACAGCAATTAATACTATCCCCTTGTTATTACGAATCTCCTCAGAAAAGTATTTTAAAATTGAACCATTATGTTTCACGCAATTTGAAACAATTGTTTTAGCAAAATCCTTATTATTTAGGATTTTTTTGGATGCAAGTTTTAAAAAAGACTCATTTAAATAATACATTGAGTTGGCTATTTTCATGAACAACTTTAAATTGTCTTTAGATTCTTCTGGAAAAAACGCTGTCCAACCATCATTAAAATCTCCTAAGCCCTTCTTAGCCAGTTGAACAAATATGTTTTCATCAACCTTATTAGTTAATTTACCATCTTTATCCAACAGCTTGAAATCATCTTCTGTCAGATAGAGTAAATCATCTTGATTATTGTAAGCGAAAAGTACTTTTGCTACTCTTTCAACATTGAATTCTATTGATGGTGTTATATTTTCGTTGTCTGTTTATCCATTATAATTATTTGATAATTAGCTTTATCTTTTATTT
>FUWD013429997.1_pt4 | contig 58928 bp, 62 predicted proteins | sample 1063281 | NCBI WGS metagenome assembly FUWD01 (sample SAMEA79048168, study PRJEB19326) | metagenome | biome: marine | reverse complement strand
CTCTTGGCGAGTGTTGCCAGCCATGGTCGGCTTACCCCAATCGTGCGCCGCGTCGAGACATCCCAGAGTAGAGACATCAGCATAAAGATCGCGATGAACCACAATGCTGACCATTTAACACTGACGGCCAATGAAAGAAGGGCCATTGCCGTCAGTCGCCATGGCCGGATCCCCAGCCCAGGACCAAACCTCTGGGCAACGCGTGCCCAGATCGTTTCTGATTCTCCACCGATCATTGCTAGGCGTCTGCGGGTGCGATCGCGATCCAAGACGAGCGCCCCGAAACCTGCCAGAACAAAAGTGCTGAGCGCCATGTCCAACAGTCCGGTGCGACTCATGACGATGTGAATGCCATCAAGTGCAAGGAGTAGCCCGGCAATTCCTCCAATGAGGTCAGATCTGGTCATGCGGCGGACAATGCGTGCGATCATGAGAACTGAAAGAGTCCCCAGTACGGCTACCGCAAAACGCCAGCCAAAGGGTGAGACACCAAACAGGTATTCCCCTGTCGCGATGACCCATTTACCGGTAGGTGGGTGGACAACAAATGATCCTTGATCGGTGAAACCCGCGACGGTGCGCCAGTTGTCACCGGCAGCGAGCATGATTGGGTCATGTTCGTCAATCGCCTTGTGTTCAACACCAAATCGCAATAACGCCCAGGCATCTTTGGCGTAGTACGTTTCGTCAAATACGACCGCATTGGGTGTCCCGAGATTGACGAAACGAAGAATTCCAGCGAAGAGCGAAACCAGAAGTGGAGCAATCCAGGTTTTTAATCCCCGGGAAGGGAAAGTTGGGTACAGCCTTTCGGCAATTGTTGCGATGCTGCGATCTGGCGCGGCAGAGCCATTGAAGAGCTCTCGAAGCGTGGGGGACACGACCACATATTAAGTCGTGATGCACTATTGCATCATGGGTGCAAAGGATTCAGACCAATCCGAGGGCCAATTGGTATTTGCCGGTACTCCCATGGGCAATGTTGGTGACGCTTCAGCCCGCCTGATTACTGCAATTGAGCGGGCCGATGTAATCGCGGCAGAGGACACCCGCAAATTTATGAACCTCTGTTCACGGCTGGGTATTCGCTACGATGCAAAATTGGTTTCCAATTTTGAGGCAAATGAAGCCGGTCGCGTTGACCAACTACTCGAAGCTGTTAATGCCGGAAATATGGTGCTCGTGGTGAGCGATGCTGGAATGCCATCAGTGAGTGACCCCGGTTACCGACTGGCGGTTGCTGCAATTGAATCGGGAATTAATTACCAAGTATTACCGGGTCCCTCCGCCGTTCTGACTGCACTTCTGCTTTCGGGGTTACCCCCCGACAGGTTTTGTTTTGAAGGCTTCCTTCCACGTAAAAGTGGAGACCGCGTTCGCGCTCTCACCCAACTGTTACATGAACCACGAACTATGATTTTTTTTGAAGCACCGCACCGCCTTGAAAAAACACTCCATGACATGGCTGGAATATTTGGTTCCCAGCGGCTCGCAGCCGTCAGTCGTGAAATGACCAAGACGTACGAAGAAGTCATTCGAGGTTCAATACAGGAACTCATGGATTGGGCAACGGGAGAGATTAAAGGTGAAATCACTTTGGTCGTTGCGGGGAGTAACTCAACTGCTGGGAGTCAAGTTTCGTTAACGGAGTTAGTTGAACTTGTTCTGGAGCGTGTACAGGAAGGCCAGTCGACAAAAGATGCTTCGGCCGAGGTCGCTCTCAAGTTTGACCGGGCAAAGCGAGAGGTCTATGAAGCGGTAATCGCCGCGAAATCTAACAGCGCAATCAAAGACTAGGATTCGGGTATGACTTCGGTGGCCAAATCCTTCTACGTGACCACGCCCATTTATTACGTGAATGATTCACCCCACATTGGTCACGCCTATACGAGTACAGCAGCAGACGTCCTCACTCGCTGGCACCGGCAACGTGGCGAGAATGTGTGGTTTCTAACCGGTGTTGACGAACACGGAACCAAAGTCGCGCGTGCTGCCGAGCAGGGTGGTGTCACCCCGCAGGAATGGGTTGACCGGTTGGTCAACGACTCATGGAAGCCGGTTCTGGAAACAATCGACGCGAAGAACGACGACTTCATTCGCACGACCGAGGCCCGCCATGTTCAGCGGGTCCGCAAGTTTTGGGATTCGGTAAAGGACAACGGTTACGTGTACTCCGACTCCTACGAAGGCCCTTACTGTGTTGGTTGCGAGGAATTCAAGTTTCCCGCGGACTTAGTTCCCGGCACGGGTGAATTCCAAGGATCGCAGGTGTGTGCAGTTCACGGCCGACCCCCCGAAGAGTTAAGTGAAGACAACTGGTTTTTTAAACTATCAGAATTCACGCGGCCACTGATTGAGAGGTATGAATCCAATCCCAATGCGGTCCGCCCCGCGAGTGCCTACAACGAGGTCATGAGTTTCCTTCGCGGTGGTTTAGTCGATATCTCGATGTCACGTTCGAGTGTCACATGGGGGATCCCACTTTCGTGGGATGAATCCCAAGTCGTCTACGTCTGGTTTGACGCGCTCCTCAATTACATAACGGCTATCGGCTACGGAGCCGAGCCGGCAAGTAGCGAAGCTGAACTTTTTGAGCGCGTCTGGCCGGCAAATGTACAGCTAGTTGGCAAAGATATTTTGCGTTTCCACGCGGTCTACTGGCCCGCAATGCTGATGGCAGCCGGGCTTCAACCGCCAGCGCAAGTATTCGCGCACGGCTGGCTGTTGGTGGGTGGCGAGAAAATGTCAAAGACCAAGCTTACCGGCATTGCTCCTGAGTTAATCATTGACCATTTCGGTTCCGACGCATTCCGCTACTACTTCATGCGTGCAATCGCTTTTGGGCAAGACGGGTCCTTTTCATGGGAAGACATGAGTGCCCGCTACACCTCCGAGTTGGCCAATGGTCTGGGTAATCTTGTTTCGCGGGTAACCGCGATGGTCGGTAAGTACTTCGAAGGCGAACTTCCCGCCGCAGGCCCGATCAGTGATGCTGAAAAAATTATTCACGCATTGCTCACCAAGACGGTAATCGATGCGGACGCGTGTATTGACGAGCTTGATTTCGCCGGTGCCATTGGTCAAGTACGAACTTTCATTGAACACATCAACGGTTACGTGACCGAGCAAGAGCCATGGGTACTCGCTAAGAGCGAAGAAACATACGGGGCACTTGGGACTGTCCTCTACACGGTGTGTGAATCGCTGCGCGCAATCGCCGTTCTTTACAATCCGGTAATGCCGAAAGCCATGGAAGCGGTGTGGTCGAGTATTGGAGCGCGCGAAGCTCTAGGTGGACTGGCAGACCAGAGGGTGGAAAGCGCAAGCACTTGGGGCCAGTTGCCCGCTGGAGTTCGTGTTCACAAAGGTGAATCGCTCTTTCCACGTCTCGAGGACCCTGAAAGTATCTAATGGGCGAGGCAACGAATTGGCCAGCTGCCCCAGAGCCACTCCTGGGAACGGTGATTGACTCACATACTCATTTGGATGTTCACGACAACTCATTGCACGGCCTCAACGCGCCAGATCCGCAGATGTTACTTGATTTGGCACGTGGGGTCGGAGTTGATCGGGTAGTTCAGGTTGGGTGTGACGTTGCGTCTTCTCGCTGGGCGGTTGAGGCTGCGAGTCGTTTTCCTTCGGTAATCGCAACAGTCGCGCTACATCCGAATGAGGCACCACGTCGAGCCGCTAAAGGCGAGCTTGCTCGTGCACTTGAAGAAATTGCGGAACTCGCACAGTCGCCGCAGGTACGTGGGATCGGCGAAACTGGTCTTGATTACTACCGAACCGGTGCAGATGGTCGCCCAGCGCAACATGAGTCATTTCGCTATCACATTGATCTCGCCAAGCGACTGGATAAAACATTGGTGATCCACGACCGTGACTCCCATGACGACGTCATATCAGTTCTCTTGGATCAAGGTGCGCCAGATCGCGTTGTCTTCCACTGCTTTAGTGGTGATGCAGACATGGCAAAAAACTGTGCTGAGCATGGCTGGTTCATGTCTTTTGCTGGAGTCATCACCTTTAAGAACTCAGTGGCTTTGCGTGAAGCGCTCATGGTTGCCCCTCGGGAATTGATTCTCGTTGAAACAGATGCTCCCTATTTGACGCCGGTGCCAAACCGCGGAAAAGTCAATGCAAGTTATCTCATGCCATTCACGGTGCGGAAAATCGCAGAGCTGCGCGGCTTTTCAGAGTTAGAGGCAACTGAGCTGCTGACGGATAACACCATTCGCGCTTTTGGGGATTGGTGAGTGTGGGTACCTCGCTTGGTGCCGGAGCGATCCGCGAGCTAGCAGTTCGAGTGGGCATAATTCCAACAAAGAAACTTGGTCAAAACTTTGTTATTGATCCCAATACTGTTCGCTACATAGTCGAACAGTCAAGAATTGATTCCCAGAGCGTTGTTGTGGAGGTCGGTCCAGGTTTGGGCAGTTTGACACTTCGGTTACTTGAAATTGCATCACATGTAGCGGCAGTTGAAATTGATTCCAGACTTGCCGCACAGTTACCCATCACGGTTGAGGAAAGGTGTCCTGAACTGCTAGGAAAACTTAACGTTCTTAATCGCGATGCAATGAAAGTTCAATCAGGTGAACTCATTCCGGCACCGAGTGCTCTGATCGCCAACCTCCCGTACAACGTTGCTGTCCCGGTGCTATTACATTTCTTAGCGGAGATTCCCACGCTCTCAAGTGTGTTGGTTATGGTCCAGAAAGAAGTTGCCGACCGATTGTGCGCGGGGCCAGGCTCGAGAACTTATGGAATTCCAAGCGTAAAAATCCAGTGGTTCGGTAAAGCAGAGGCTGCAGGAAACATCGGAAAACATGTCTTTTGGCCAGCCCCCAACGTGGATTCAGGACTTGTGCGCATCCACGTCACACATCCGCATAGCGCAGTGGAAGGAGATAGGCGCGAAGTTTTCCAAGTTATTGACGCAGCATTCGCGCACCGTCGCAAGACCTTACGCGCAGGAATGTCGGACTATATTGGAACAGCTCAATTGGCTGAACAAGTTTTAACTCAAGCCGATATTGATCCAGGCGCTCGGGCTGAAACGTTGTGCTTAGATGCTTTCATTCGGCTCTCTGCAGCGATTAAAACCCTACGACTTTCCCAGCAATAGACTTCACCCGTTATGCGTAGCAATCCAGTAACCGTTGAGGTTCCCGCAAAAATTAATCTTGCTTTGGGCGTCTCACCTCTTGGAGCCGATAATTTTCATGAACTCGTCACGGTCTTTCACGCGGTGTCACTTTTTGACACCGTCACAGCGAAACCCGGCTCAAACGGGGTCACTCTCACAATCGAGGGTGAAGGTGCCAAACGGTTACCGGTCGATGACTCGAATTTAGCGGTGAAAGCTGCAAAACTTTTAGCACAACACCACGGAGTAAAACCGAAGGTTCAACTACACATTGATAAACGAATCCCAGTTTCGGGCGGGATGGCCGGTGGTTCAGCAGATGCGGCTGGCGCACTTATTGCCTGCGATAAATTATGGGAAACGAATACTTCACGCAAAGATTTTGAAGCCTTGGCAGCGCAGTTGGGTTCAGACGTCACCTTTTCCTTGCACGGTGGAACCGCGCTGGGAACTGGCCGGGGTCAGTTGATCACCAGTGTGATCACAACCGGTGAGTATCACTGGGTGATCGCTCTGGCCGCAGGTGGCTTATCCACATCGAAGGTGTATTCCGAATTCGATCGCTTGCAAGCCGCGCTGCCAGTGCAGCCGCTTTCGGTACCAACACAGTTGTTGCTGGCGCTGCGCGCCGGTGACTCACAGGAAGTCGGAGCCGTGCTGAGTAACGATCTCGAACCTGTCGCAGTGCGTTTGATGCCGAGTTTGGGTAAGACACTTCAAGTGGGACTTGATTTGGGTGCTCTCGGAGCCATGGTGTCTGGCAGCGGACCGACTTGCGTTTTTCTCGCTCGTTCAAAGGACCACGCGATTAACCTTGCGGCAAGCTTGTCTGGTGCGGGGGTATGTCGCAGTGTGCGGATTGCATCGGGTCCTGCCGTCACTCGAGTACTAGACGTCTAAAGCCGATCAAGCAGGTCGCGAAGCAGTTCGGCAAGCCGTTCTTGTTCAGGTGAACTCAATCCACTCAACGCAGTTTTTTCACGGTCTAGTAAATCTTTTATCGCTCCATCAACTGCACTTTGACCCTCGGTGGTGAGTGCCACGAGTACCCCACGTCGGTCAATTTCGTCGGGGAATCTGGTGACAAATCCACGTTCAAGGAGCCGATCCACCCGGGTGGTCATGGTGCCACTGGTGACGTGTGTTTGGGTAGCAAGCGTTCCGGGGGAAAGAGTAAACGGGGGTCCGGTTCGGCGCAGGGCGGCCAAGACATCGAATTCCCACGAATCCAGATTGTGATCACGAAATGCTTCTGCTCGAGCGAAATCTAGCTGAGCGGATACGCGGGTTAGCCGAGAAAGTACCTGAAGGGGTGACACATCAAGATCAGGACGTTGCACCTGCCAGGCGGCAACAATTTGATCAACGTCGTCGGGTCGAGCCATACCGCCATCTTATGTCAAGAATCTTGAGATCAAGATTCTTGACAACTTAAGATTTTTTCTTGTTGGTCAAAGTGGGCTTGGGATCCAGGTCTCGCAGACCATTCCAGGCCAGATTCACTAGATGGGCCACAACTTCTTCCTTCTTGGGTTTGCGAACATCAAGCCACCATTGCCCAGTGAAGGCGACCATGCCAACCAGCATTTGCGAGTACATGGGCGCGTACTTGTCATTGATTCCGTGGGCCTTGAACTCCGCCGCAAGTACATCTTCAACCTGAGTGGCAATGTCAACCATGAGGCTGGCAAAGGAACCGGCTTGGGTGGTGACCGGAGAGTCGCGCACCAGAATGCCAAAACCTTGTGGGTTGGAGTCAATGTAATTAAACAAAGCGAGTCCGGCTTGCTCAACCAATCCCCGAGCGCTGGCACCGTCATTTCGCGAGCCGATGAGTGCTTGACTAATAGAATCAAGCAGGTAATTCGTCTCTCGATCAACGACTACCGCGTAAAGGCCTTCTTTGCCACCAAAATGTTCGTAAACGACCGGTTTGGAAACGCCAGCCTTTGCTGCAATCTCTTCAACCGTTACCGCTTCAAAACCTTTTTCGGCAAAAAGTTTGCGCCCAACATTAAGCAGTTGTTCCCGGCGTTGCTGCCCTGTCATGCGCACTTTCGCGCCGTTTGGTTTGCGGGCAGCGGGGACCGGGGCTGTTTTTAGCTCAGTCACACTAGCAAGTACTTGCTCACCATCAAAAGTGGCGGACATGATCTACTCGCCGGTGTAACCGCGTAGGCGGAATCGGTCGTTTGGGTCCTTGAGTTTTTTGACTAAGCGCTCGGGCTTAGACCAGCGGACATCGGTCACCAAGCCGGTCAACTCCATCCCCTTGATAAAGCTGGCTGAAATGTCGATCTGGCCTTTCATCACGCCATGTCGGGCCGCGGTTGGGTCAACATGGTGCAGGTTGTGCCATGACTCTCCCATTGAGGGAATCGCCAACCAAGCAACGTTGCTCGAGAGATCGCGGGAAGTAAATGGTCGGTTTCCAAAAACGTGACAAATGCTATTGATTGACCAGGTGACGTGATGTACGAGTGCGATGCGAACTACACCGGCCCAGAAGAATGCGGTGAGAGCGCCCATCCAGGACCAGGTGATCAAACCACCAAGAATGCCAGGAATCAGGAAACTCGAGATGACGAAAATAGGGAAGTGCCGAGAGATCCACGTGAGGTCTTTGTCCTTGGCAATATCGGGTGCGTACTTCTCGATTCCCGTGTTGTCGTTGTCGAAAAGCCAACCTATGTGAGCGAACAAGAGCCCTTTCGCGATGGCCTTCTTGGTCGTGCCAAATCGCCATGGTGAATGGGGGTCACCGACTTCGTCAGAGAATTTATGATGTTTCCGGTGGTCGGCAACCCATTGATCAAGCGAGCCTTCAATCGCCAAGGATCCACAGATTGCCAAAGCAATTTTGACTCCACGATTGGCTTTAAAAGATCCGTGCGTGAAGTAGCGGTGATAGCCAACCGTGATTCCGCCAGCGGTCAATGCCCAGAGCCCGATCGCCAAGGCGATATCGAGCCAGCTGACCCAGCCGCCCCACGCTATTGGGATGGCAAGTCCGACTGCGAGCAGGGGAATGAGGACAAATGCGCCGATCGTGATGCGCATAGGTAAACCAAGATAAACAAGGTCCTCGGCGTTTTCATCAACCAAAGGCTCAAGATCGACAATCTCTTGGCTCATAACACTCATGGACGCTCCCAACCTATTCAATATCGGATTAATCGAAAGTATCTAACTTACGGGAGCGTAACCTACGGTCGCGTAACCTGCAACCTGAGTGAGAATCGGCCCTGAAGTTGGCCTCACGCAATGTCGATTTACCCGAAGCCATAGGGTGTTCTTCGCACGATCCCGGGTCGTCTAGCGGCAGGACAGCGGACTTTGAATCCGTCAACGGAGGTTCGATCCCTCCCCCGGGAGCCAATCCTTTTACGACCATTTTTCGATGGTCCGTCCGGTGATGTCCCAGCAAACTAGGCTAGCGATGTGCGTCCCCCAATTGTGATCATTCTTGCGGCAGGCGAGGGAACTCGCATGAAGTCGGCGACGCCCAAGGTTCTCCATGAAATTGCCGGACGCAGCCTGCTCGGCCATGTGATCGAAGCCGCAGCGACCATCGAGCCCGAGCATCTTGTGGTGGTGGTCGGACATGGTGGTGAGCAAGTGAACGCGCATCTAAATGAAGTCGCGCCGTGGGTTGCAACCGTGGAACAGCCACAACGTAACGGCACGGGTCATGCGGTCCGAATCGCTCTAGAATTCTTGCGCGAGCGTGGAGTTTCAACGGGGGAAGCCCCCGTGATGGTCCTCACCGGTGATACGCCACTTCTTACCGGCGAGTCACTGGTGACCTTGTTGAACAGTCACGTCGCGAGTGCAGCGCAAGCAACAGTGTTAACGACCGAACTTGGGCAACCATTCGGCTACGGACGCATTATTCGCTCGGGTGAACGGATTATTGGAATCGTCGAAGAAAAAGATGCATCGACGGAACAGCGGGAAATCACCGAAATAAATTCAGGAATGTACGCCTTTGATGGTGACGCGTTACACGGTGCAATTACAGGACTGAATAATAATAATTCGCAAGGTGAGGAATACCTCACCGACGTTATTGGAATCATGACCTCTCGGGAGGGCATCGTGATGGGCGTGAGTGCTAAGGAACCGAGTGACATTCTAGGAATTAACGACCGGTCGCAACTCGCAATGGCCGCAGGAATCATGCGTGATCGGATCAATGAGAAGTGGATGAAAGCGGGAGTCACCGTAATTGATCCAGCGAGTACTTGGATTGACGTAGATGTTGATCTGGCAGTTGATGTGACGCTGTTACCGCAAACAATTTTGCGTGGCCCGACCGCGATTGAAACTGGTTCGCACATCGGTCCGGGCACGACCTTGATTTCGGCTGAAGTCGGTGCGAATGCGATTGTGCGTCACACCTGGGCTGAACTGGTTGTTATCGGCGCGGGCGCGAATATCGGTCCATTCACATTTCTGCGTCCCGGGACCGTGATCGGTGAATCGGGCAAGGTGGGGGCATTCGTTGAAATGAAAAATGCTCAAATCGGTGCAGGATCCAAAGTGCCACACTTGTCCTATGTGGGGGATGCAACGATTGGCGCTGGGACAAATATTGGTGCGGGAACAATTTTTGTGAACTACGACGGTGTTAAAAAACACCATACGACTGTCGGGGATCAGGTTCGGGTCGGCTCGGACAACATGTTGATTGCCCCGATTGACATCGGCGACGGTGCGTATACAGCCGCAGGTTCGGTTATCACCGACGATGTACCCGCGGGATCGATGGCGGTCGGTCGTTCCCGACAGCGCAATATTCTTGACTGGGTGCTGCGCAAGCGACCAGGAACGGGCTCCGCCAAGGCGGCCGAGAGGGCGAATGACTCCGATCAGTAGCGACATGGAAAGGTTCGTCTAAGAAACCCCTCCTTCCCCGTATCAGGGACAAGTAAATAGTTCGTCCGGTGAGATAGATCGCAACCAGTAAAGGTGGAGCAGTGGCGGAAAAGTCAGTCCCAACTCAAAAGCATCTCCTGCTTCTTTCCGGTAGGGCGCACCCAGAGTTGGCCGACGAGGTGGCTGCGCATTTAGGCATTGACCTCACACCCGTCACCGCGCATGACTTTGCCAATGGTGAAATCTTCGTTCGTTTCCGTGAATCTGTTCGTGGCGGTGACGCATTCGTGCTGCAAAGTCACACCACACCTATTAATAAGTGGATCATGGAGCAACTAATCATGATCGATGCGCTCAAGCGGGCATCTGCAAAACGTATTACTGTCGTCGTGCCCTTTTACGGCTACGCCCGTCAAGACAAAAAGCACCGGGGTCGTGAGCCAATCTCGGCTCGGCTCATGGCAGATCTGTTCAAGACCGCCGGCGCTGACCGCCTGATGACGGTTGATTTGCACACCTCACAGATCCAGGGATTTTTTGATGGACCGGTGGATCACTTGTTCGCGCTTCCATTGCTGGCCTCGCATGTGGCCTCGAAAGTAGATCGCAGCAAGATCACAGTGATTTCCCCCGATGCCGGTCGAGTGCGGGTTGCCGAGCGCTGGACCGACGTTCTAGGAGCGCCATTAGCCATTATTCATAAGCGTCGCGACCCAGATGTTCCCAATCAGGTTCGGGTGCTCGAAGTTGTCGGTGACGTGAAAGACCGTATCTGCGTGGTTGTTGACGACATGATTGACACCGGTGGCACGATTGTGAAGGCCTCGGAGACACTATTTGAAAACGGTGCATCCCAAGTGATTGTGGCAGCAACCCATGGAGTCTTGAGCGACCCGGCGCGCGAACGTCTCCAAAATTCAAGAATCTCCGAGATTATTGTGACCGATACGCTCCCGATCCCAGAAGAGCGCAGATTCGACAAACTGACGGTTCTTTCCATCGCACCCTTGCTCGCAACCGCCATCAATGAAGTGTTCACCGACGGCTCGGTAACCCGCATGTTTGAAGACGAAGACTTCGGTCGGCAGACCTCCTCGCACTAGTTGACGGCTTCGTTTGTAGACTTTGGTAGTTCCTCGGCGAGGGTGCACCTTCAGCGTGACACCGTTATCGACGTGTTAGGGCTTTAGCCCCTCTCCCTGGCGCGCAGGTGTGTCAACTCAATGTGCCGATTAAATACAAGGAGATTTCGTGACTAACGTCAACATAACCGCTTCCCCTCGCTCAGAATTTGGTAAGGGTGCTTCCCGTCGAATTCGTCGTGGCGGCCAGATCCCTGCGGTGCTGTATGGCACCGACACCGCGCTCATGCACGTCACCCTGCCCGAGCACGAACTCAACCTGGCCCTTCGTAAGCCACGAGTTGTTCTCAACATTGCCTTTGATGGTCAGACTTTTCTCACCAAGCCACGCGATATTCAGCGCGATCCGGTCCGCCTCAACCTTGAGCACCTTGACCTACTTGTGATTTCAAGGCAGGAAGCAGCCCTTCGAAGTGACTACGCCGATGCGGTCGCCCAAGTACGCGCAGCAGCTGACGAAGCCGGTCTTGACTTCGCCATGGTCATGCAATCATGGGAAGAGTCCGTTGCAAACGGTGAGTTGCCACTTGATGCAGTCGGCCATGCAGTTGCCGACGCCAAGGAAAAAGCAATTGAACTGGCAACCGCAGCAGCGGCTGCTGGAGCAACCGAAGACGCAGCAGCTGCAGCAGGCGCATTGGCCGCAGTTACACCAACTGAGCCTGTCGCCGCCGCCGAGTAGTGACCTTTGTTATCGCGGGGTTGGGAAATCCTGGCCCCGCATACTCGGCCACCAGGCACAATATCGGTGCAATGGTGGTCTCCGAACTTGCTGCAAATTTGTCGCTCAAATTGTCCCGACACAAGAAGGCTTTCGCGGCGGTGGGACAAGGCCATATTGGAATTCCCGGATCGCAGCAAAGTGTTGTGCTCGCAATCCCGCTGTGTTACATGAACGAGAGTGGCGGCCCGCTCAAGTCAATCCTAGATTTTTATGACGTACCGCCCGAGAATTTGATCGTGGTTCACGACGAACTTGATATTGACTTTGCTGCAATTCGCATGAAGTTCGGCGGCGGCGACAATGGGCACAATGGACTCAGGAGCATCAAAAAATCAATTGGTTCCGGTGAATATTTCCGGGCCAGAGTTGGGATAGGTAGACCAGTTGGCAGCCAAGATCCAGCAGATTTTGTCCTCTCACCTTTTAACTCGGGTGAACGCAAGGAATTACCTGAGCTCATTGGGCGAAGTTGTGACGGTATTGAAACACTTGTCGTGGAGGGCTTAGCCAAAGCACAAAGCAAATTCAACAGTTAACGCTAACGAAAGTGATCTGATGCCAGAAAAAAATGATGCCGAGCTTTCACGTGAAGTTGCGCAAGAAGCCGGCCAACTGTTGTTAAAGCTGCGAGAAGATTTTTTCCGCGCTCACCCAATCAACTCAATCGACAAAATTATTAGTGATCAACTCCGGGATCAAGCGGACCGCGCCGCGCACTTATTCATCATGGAAAAACTTTCGTCTGCTCGTCCACTCGACGCAATTCTCAGTGAAGAAGGAAAAGACAACTCAATCCGACTCGGTGCGGACCGAGTTTGGATCGTTGACCCCCTCGACGGCACTTGGGAATACGGACAGAATCGAAAAGATTTCGCCGTCCATATTGCCCTATGGAGCGCCAAAGAGCAAAAACTCAGCGCTGGAACGGTGGATCTCCCCGAACAAGGAATGACCCGAAGCGTGCTTGATTCAGTTGAAGATTTTACTCCCTCAGATTCGGTGATCCGCGTTGTTGCTTCCCGTTCGCGACCCCCAGCAACCCTGAAGGAAATTGTTTCAAGGCTTGGGGAGTTACTTACCGAAGCTGGGATCTCACATAGTGGAGTTGAAATCGTTGACGTTGGATCCGTTGGGGCGAAGGTAAACGAGATTTTGTGCGGCCGAGCCGACATTTATTTGCACAACACAGGATTTTACGAGTGGGATGTGGCAGCCCCTTACATTGTGGCCGAGCATTACGGATTAATTGCATCTCACATGAGTGGGGAAGCAATCACTTTCAATCACATGCCGCCGTACGTCACAGACCTCTTGGTGTCCCGCGCTGATCTTTATCCGCATGTATTGCGAGCCATCAAGGAGACCCAGGGCGCGTGAGGGATCCACAACCACTTGCTGCGCTACTCGATCTAGTCAAAACCAATCCGGCTTTTTTGGCTATTGCTGAAAGTGCTCGGATAGCCAGTACGATCGATCTCGTTGGCCCGAGTGTGATCTACCCGCTGGTGATCGCTCAGATCGCTCTCGAGCAGGAGACCGGAGTCACGTTAGTTCTGACGACTACGGGTCGCGCGGCCGACGAATTGGCCGCTGATCTGAGCGCCTATTTGCCAGCCGAGGGCATTGCTGTCTTTCCCAGTTGGGAAACACTTCCCCACGAACGCCTTTCACCGTCGGCTGACACGGTTGGTAAACGCATGGCTGTTTTGAGGAGACTGGCTTACCCAATTGATGCAAATGTGCATACCCCCGCCATCAAAGTCTTGATCACCTCGGTCCGGGCAGCGTTACAACCGGTAGTTGCCGACCTCGGAGAGCAGGAACCTGTCGAATTAAAGGTCGGTGATCAAGCGTCACTGACCGCAACGGTAATCAGATTGGTTGCCTTGGGATACGAACGAGTAGACCTGGTTGACCGCCGTGGCCAGATCGCGGTGCGTGGCGGAATTCTTGACGTTTTTCCACCTACCCAAGAGCACCCAATCCGGATCGAGTTCTGGGGCGACGACGTTGAAGAACTTCGATATTTCGCAGTCGTTGACCAGCGTTCACTAGAAATCGCCGAATATGGCCTTTGGGCACCCCCGGTCCGAGAACTCCTGCTCACCGAGGAAGTCAGAGAAAAAGCCCGGCTCCTTGGGGCAGCACACGTTGAAGTCGCAGCAATGTGCGAGCAGATTTCAAATGGTGTGGCGGTGGAAGGTATGGAGTCGCTCTCTTCCGCCCTTGCCGGCGAGATGAAACCATTGCATGAACTTTTACCACCGGAGTCATCGGTAATCTTGCTGGAACCGGAGCGAATCAATTCCCGGGCACTTGATGTTGTTAAAACCGCGGAAGAGTTTTTGACAGCTGGTTGGCATAGCGCCGCAGTCGGCGGGGCAACGCCAATTGATCTTGCGGGATCCATGTTTACGACCATGTCCGAGGTCGTGAGTCGAGTCCGGGCGCGCCGTGGCTCGGTGTGGAATCTCACCCAGTTTCCCCGTGATCTTGATGACACGGTGATCACTCTCGATGCAAGTGAAATCAGCGGCTATCACGGCGATGCCAAAACTGCGGGCAAGGACGTTGCGCAAGCACTCGCCGTCGGGTCAACGGTAGTCGTCACGGCGCTAGGGCACGGATCACTTGATCGGATCGCTGAAGAATTCGGTGGCCAAGAAATAAGTGTGGTTAAAACTGATTCCGTCATGATCCCGGCAATGCCGAAAGTGGCTCAACTCGTCACAGCGTCAATGGATCGCGGCTTTTACTTGCCGGATTCCCAACTCTGGGTTTTCACGGAATCAGACTTGATGGGCGCAAAGTCGTTGTCAAAAGACCTTAAAAAAATGCCGAGCCGGCGTCGGGGTGCTGTTGATCCGCTAACCCTCAACTCGGGTGACTACATTGTTCACGAGCACCACGGCGTTGGGCGTTATGTTGAAATGATTACGCGAACGGTCGGCGGAGCAGAACGTGAGTATTTGATTATCGAATACGCACCGAGCAAGCGCGGACAGCCGGCAGATCGACTTTTCGTACCAATGGACCAACTCGATTTGATAACCCGGTACGTGGGCGGCGAAGCTCCAAGTGTTCACCGGCTCGGCGGTGCCGACTGGCAAAAAACAAAAGGCCGTGCACGCAAAGCCGTGAAGGAAATAGCCGGTGAACTCATCCGGCTATATGCGGCGCGACAATCATCGATGGGATACGCATTCGGGGCTGATACTCCGTGGCAAGCAGAACTAGAAGATGCCTTTGCCTATGTTGAAACACCCGATCAACTCAGCACGATCGACGAAGTGAAGCGAGACATGGAGCGGCAAATCCCAATGGATCGGCTGGTGTGTGGTGACGTTGGGTTTGGCAAAACCGAAATAGCTGTTCGTGCGGCCTTTAAGGCGGTACAAGATGGAAAGCAAGTCGCTCTGCTGGTTCCAACAACACTTTTGGTCCAGCAACACTTCACAACTTTTTCGGAGCGCTACAGCGCTTTCCCGGTCAAAGTGGCCGCGTTATCTCGGTTCACGCCCACTTCACAAGTCAAGGAGACGCTTGAGGGAATGGCACAAGGAACCGTTGACATCGTGATCGGAACCCATCGATTACTCACCCCCTCGGTTAAGTTCAAAGACTTAGGCCTGGTGATCGTTGACGAGGAACAGCGCTTTGGCGTTGAGCATAAGGAACACCTGAAAGCTCTACGCACCAATGTTGACGTACTCGCCATGAGCGCAACACCCATCCCGCGCACTTTAGAAATGGCTGTAACGGGAATCCGAGAAATGTCAGTAATCCAAACACCACCAGAAGAGCGTCACCCGGTACTGACTTTTGTGGGTCCCTACGACGAAAAACAAATTACCGCAGCGATTCATCGAGAACTTTTGCGCGATGGACAGATTTTTTTCATTCACAACCGGGTGGAATCAATCGATCGAGTTGCAGCAAGAATCCGAACCTTGGTACCAGAAGCTCGCATCGCAGTGGCGCACGGGCAAATGAGTGAAGGCGCACTTGAGTCGGTGATCGTGCAATTTTGGGAGAAAGAAATCGACGTGCTCGTGTGCACCACAATAGTTGAGTCAGGGATTGACATTCCAAACGCGAATACGCTGATTGTTGACCGCGCCGATAAATTCGGTCTTTCGCAAATGCATCAGTTGCGTGGTCGTGTTGGTCGCGGTCGAGAGCGCGCGTACTCGTATTTTCTTTATGACCCAAATAAACCACTCACGGAAACGGCCCACGAGCGTCTGGCAACAATTGCACAACGAACGGACCTCGGTTCAGGAATGCAAATCGCACTCAAAGACCTTGAGATCCGTGGCGCCGGCAACATGCTGGGTGGTGAACAAAGCGGGCATATTGCTGACGTCGGCTTCGACCTTTATTTGCGTTTAGTCGGGGAGGCGCTCGCTGAATACAAAAATGAACCGGCCCGGGAAGTAAATGACGTCCGAGTTGAATTACCGATCGATGCAAGTATTCCAACCAACTACGTCCCCCAAGAGCGATTGCGCCTAGAGGCTTACAAACGACTGGCAGATGCCAGTAGTAATGAGGCGGTTGACGAAGTCGGAGCTGAACTCGTCGATCGCTACGGCGCTATGCCAAGCGAACTCCAAGCACTTATCGGGGTGGCTCGTTTTCGAGTTGCCGCCAAAGCCGCAGGAGTTCAAGAAGTGATTGCTGCGGGTAAGACAATCCGCATCTCGCCGGTTGTGCTTCCCGAGTCTGGGGCCATGAGGGTCCAACGGGTTTATCCGGGAACCACCATCAAAGAGAGTTCCCACATTTTGCTCGTTCCTAAGCCGACTTCGGGCCGGGGTATTGGTGCTCCGGAATTGCGAGATACCCAACTCCTAGAATGGCTCCACGAGCTTTTTGCTGTTTTATTTACCAAACCCTGAAGAACCGGAGACCCTGTGTTACTCACGAACGTCAAGTCCACCTCCCACCGACTAGCGCTAATCGCTGGCATAGGAGTAATCGCGGCGACCCTTGGACTCAGTGGGTGTAGTACTCCAACAGCCGGTGCTGCAGCCGTCGTGGGAGACCAACGAATCAGCGAGTCCACCCTTAACTTAGAAGTGCAAGCCGTTTTAACCCTGCAGGGTCTGCCCGCAACCGACTCATCGAATGAATTGATTACCAACACGCTAGACCAGTTGATCACGGAGATTTTAGTTGATGAACTAGCTAACCGCGAGAAAATTGAAGTCTCCCAAGGGGAGATCGACGATCTACGCCTTCAATACATCGCCCAAGCTGGTGGACAAGACGCCTTCGAAGCTCAAATTGGTCAGCAAGGTATCGCACTGGGCGACGTTGATTCAATCATTCGAGTTAACATCTTAGTTGCCAAACTGGGTGACCAACTGTCGCCCGACACTGCCCCCGACGCCAAGAGCGCAGCGGTTTTTGTTGCCATCTCTGAGCTCAGTACCGAACTCGGAACTGAAGTCTCGCCGCGCTTTGGCGCGTGGGACCCACAAAGTTTATCTGTTGGCCCAACGGTGAATACACTTTCCGAACCGCAAAGCATCGACCTCGGCTCGGAGTAAAACGTGAGAGGTAGTCACTTCACTGAATTGGTTACGGTCCTTGATCAATTGCGGTCACCGGGTGGTTGCCCTTGGGATGCCGAACAGACCCATCAAAGCCTCGTTGAGTATTTAATCGAGGAAGCCTATGAAAGCGTCGAGGCAATTGACGCTAATGACCGGGAAGCGATGCGGGAAGAACTGGGAGACCTACTCCTTCAAGTTGTCTTCCATGCACGGATTTCCCAAGAACAACCCAATGGCTGGGATATTGACGATGTCATTGACGGGATAACACAGAAACTAATTCGCAGGCATCCGCTTGTGTTCGCTGACGAGCAGATGGATACCGCCGATGCGGTTGAACTGACCTGGCATGAGCGTAAGACGAGAGAAAAACGACGCAGTTCAGTGACTGAGGGAATTCCTGACGCGTTGCCGGCCCTGATGCGCGCGGAGAAGCTAGTCTCCAGGAGCAAATCTGTGCTCGTTCCGGACCCTGAGTATTTGTCCCAAACGAACAAGTTGCTCGAGCAATTCAGCACGGAAGAGCAGTTCAGCACGGAAGAGCAATTAGGTGACTATCTTTTTGCGCTGGTAAATTCAGCAAACCTCAGAGGCCTCGACACCGAAGCGGCTGTTCGAAAGGCGGTACTGCGTCGAATGCAGGAGGTCCGTTCACATGAGTAGTGCACAACAAGACTTCGAGCATATTGCTGCTCAGGTGATTGAAGACTCATTTCGGATGGACCCTGTTGGGGCAACGTGGATGGGTGAGCATTCATTCGATTCCGAACTGCCAGATCTCACAAAAAATGGACAAGGGGAATTTGCCCACAGAATTGAGGTATACCTGACTGCGCTCGATGCGGTGGACGACGTTGAACTCGAATTAACCGATCTTGTTGACTTGGAAATCCTGCGCGCCTTTCTCACCAAAACACACTTTGACATTAAACATGTCGCAGCCCATACCTGGAACCCGATGCTGTGGAATCCGGGAACAGCAATTCACTTACTGATATCTAGGGACTTCGCGCCATTGTCTGATCGGTTAACCAATGTTGCTGCGAGAAGTGCGAAGATTCCCGAATTCTTTGAACAAGCTCGGGCAACACTTGAAGAAATGCCTGCTATTCACTGCGAAACCGCAATCGTTCAACTTGAGGGAACTCGAGGCTTACTTGATTCCCTTGATTGTGATCAGTACGTGAGCGACTCGGTCGACCAGCAGATTCAATGGCTCAAAAGTCAACTTCCAGTGGCGCTGAGAACCCCGCGGATGGGTACTGAAACTTATGCTGGAATTTTATGGCATTCACTGGATGCCGAAAGTAGTGTGCAAGAGCTACTTGCCGCAGCGAACGCACACCTTGATCAAGTTGATTCTGAAATGCTTCGAGTGGCGCAGGAATACCTAATCGAGACAGGACTGGAAATAACAGGTGATCCAATCCCATCGGCGCTCCTTCATATTGCCCGGAATGCGCCGGTAACAGACTCAACGGTTCTGTCCGAGGTTGCCTCAGCTATGGCAGGCGCCAAGGCGTTCACCATTGAACATGACTTAGTCACAGTTCCCCAAATTGACGTCGAAGTAATTGAAATGCCAGAGATTCACCGAGGAGTAGCGGTTGCCTATTGCGATCCGCCGGGACCACTGGAAAGTGCGAACATCCCAACTTTTGTTGCGGTTGCGCCAACACCAGAGCAATGGTCGAGTGAACGCAAGGAAAGTTTCTACCGCGAGTACAACGCGGTTCAAATTCATGACCTGACCATCCATGAAGCAATTCCTGGGCATGTCCTGCAACTGTCAATGGCAAAAAACGGCAGCCAACAAAGTCTCACCCGACGATTTGGCTTTAGTGGCACTTTTGTCGAGGGGTGGGCCGTTTACGCCGAAGAACTCCTCATTGCACACGGGTATTCACCCGACTCAACCAAGCTCGGTGCACTCGCCATTAAATTGCAGCAACTGAAAATGCAGACACGCATGACCATTAACACGATTCTTGACATCGGCGTTCACACCCAAGATATGGACGAAGAAGCTGCAATGAATTTAATGATCAATCGTGGATACCAAGAGGAAGGTGAAGCAGCGGGCAAGTGGCGCCGAGCCCTTCTCACGGCGGGACAACTTCCCACCTATTTTGTCGGATACCGTGAAGTATCTAGTTTGGTCAGCGACCTGAGACTCCTGCACCCAGACTGGTCCCTGAGGGAAATCCACGACCTTATTCTGCAATTCGGGTCGCCTTCGCCACGACATCTACGCACCTTGATCGGTCTATGAATATTCTCGTGTTTCAATACCTTTGTGCACAAACAACTTATTGCGGTGGCTTCCATCATCCCTTTTCTGCTCGTCGCTTGCTCATCACAGAGCGAATCAAGCCCCGTAATGACACCCATGGCTACCCAATCTGCGAGTCCGCAGCCGAGTGTGAGTGATTCGTGTGCCGTACTTGAGCAGATGCAAGTTTCACTCTCCACCGCGGTGAGTGACTTGATCGCGAACCCGGATCTTGTTACCGAATTTGAAACAGAGATTGATAACCAGGTTGCTTTACTTAATGACCTCGTCTCATCCCTACAGGGCGACTCGGTTGAAGGGCAACAATTGCAGACTGATTTGGATGCGGTGGTATTGGCGAAGGATAAGGCCGTACAAATTTTTAATGACGCACAACAAGAAGATAACGCTTTCTCGAAAACTCTCGGCATGGCGAACGCCGCGTTGACAGCGCGTGACGCAGTCAGTGCAGCGGGACAAGTACTCGCTGACATCGGTGCTCAATTACAATGCACCTTGTAGGACGCTCCAAACGACATTGTTGTAATTCACAAGAAATACGAAATGTCAGACCCCGTTATCAATATGGACCTATTCAGCGCGAGTTGAATTCGGCATGGTGGGGGGAAGGCCGAGAGTGCGCCAGTGATTAGTTTCGCTGGCGCACTCGCCTCACCCCGGCGCGAATAACCGCAATGACAATCACGATCACAATCAGGGCAACGAAGAATGGCACGAGAAATCCTGCGAAGGTAATGGCTCCAGCGAACGTGTTAATCAAGGCATTCCAGCCGTCTTGAATCCCCTGGAGAAAGTTTGGTGGGTCGATAGTCGCGGCCGGATCAGCGGCGATGCTGACATAGACCGTCGACATGTCAACCTGGTCCTGAAGGAATAAGCGTTGGGCAACGAGTGAGTCACGCTCGGCGGTTCGCGCAGCGAGTTCTGATTCAACAGCGACAAGGTTCGCAATTGACGCTGCCTCAGATTGAAGTTTGGTGAGCGTGATGATTGACGTGTTCAAGGTTTCAATGCGGGCATCAAGATCGATCACGGTTGTTGTGACATCAAGTGTTGACGTGCTCAAAAAAATTACCTCTCCGAGAGTTGCGAGTCGATCAAGATACGTCTCGAGTTCCGCATCAGGTACGCGAACCGTTATTGTGGAATAACGCCGTTCGCTTTCATTACTCATATCCTGCTGAGAAACTACGCCAGAGAACTCCTCCGTGATTAAAATGACAGAGTTGGTCATTTCTCCAACATCTGAGCCTTGCAAGGAAATACTGGAGTTCCGAGTCAGGTATTGCTCTGCGCTCTTTTGGTCTAAGACGGCTGAATCACTCGAGATTGATCCGGATTCCATGGATCCAACACTTGCCGGTTCGACCGAACTGCCAGCATCTGTACCGCCGCAGCCGGCCAATCCGAGTACGGCGAGCCCGATCCCAGCGAAGATTACTGCCCTAGATCTCAACATGTCTTGCTCCTTCTTCGTCTACGTTGGCGGCTGCTGAACTTTTTGGATGCATTTTTTTGGATCCCGGTTGCCTTATTCTGGTATCGATTTGGCATCGAAGGGACATTAAGCCACTCGCGGTCGTTCACTAGGCTGACACCCATGGCCGTCATTGAAGCAGTAATTGCGCGTGAAATTCTCGACTCGCGGGGAAATCCGACCGTTGAGGTTGAGGTACTCCTCGACGACGACACGGTTTCTCGAGCAGCAGTCCCCTCGGGCGCGTCAACGGGGGCCTTCGAGGCAGCCGAAAAACGAGATGACGATCCACGCTATGGCGGCAAAGGTGTTTTATTGGCGGTTGGCGCAGTTGAAGGCGAAATCGCGGACTCAATTATTGGTCTTTCAGCGGATGATCAACGAACCGTGGATCAGGTGATGATCGATCTTGATGGGACACCGAATAAAAGCCGGCTAGGTGCGAACGCGATATTGGGTGCATCCCTTGCGGTTGCCAAGGCCGCGGCTCTCTCCGCGGAATTGCCACTGTTTCGATACCTCGGTGGCCCTAATGCTCACCTACTTCCCGTTCCCATGATGAACATTCTTAATGGTGGTGCGCACGCTGACACCGGCGTTGACATCCAGGAGTTCATGATCGCGCCGATCGGAGCAGCAACATTTTCGGAGGCACTTCGCAGCGGAACCGAGGTGTATCACTCACTCAAGTCGGTACTCAAAGAAAATGGCTACGCAACTGGTCTTGGCGACGAGGGTGGCTTTGCACCCGACCTTCCCAACAACCGCGCAGCCCTTGAACTTATTGTCACAGCAATTGAAGCTGCTGGTTTCGCGGTTGGGACTGACATTGCGTTGGCACTTGATGTCGCGTCAACCGAGTTCTACGCCGATGGCTCCTACACATTCGAGGGAGCTAGCCGATCCTCCGAATGGATGACGGCGTACTACGAGTCACTCTTGGTTGACTTCCCATTGGTCTCGATTGAAGATGCCCTGGCCGAGGACGACTGGACCGGCTGGATCCATGCGACGAATGCAATCGGTGACCGGGTGCAACTCGTTGGCGACGACCTATTCGTCACTAACCCGCAGCGATTGGCGCGCGGGATTGCTGAAGGCGCCGCGAATTCACTGTTGGTAAAGGTCAATCAAATTGGAACACTCACCGAGACACTCGATGCGGTCGCTATGGCAACCCGCAGTGGTTACACGTCCATGATGTCCCACCGTTCCGGTGAGACCGAGGACACGACAATCGCCGACCTTGCCGTAGCGGTGAATTGCGGTCAGATCAAAACCGGTGCACCTGCTCGAAGCGAGCGGGTTGCCAAATACAACCAACTTCTGCGGATCGAAGAAGAACTCGAAGACAGCGCACGTTATGCGGGCCGCATGGCATTTCCGCGTTTTGGCGGCGGTGTCTGAGCGCATCTGCGCGCAGACCGTGTGACTATTGACCAGTGACTGACAACAAGGATCGCTTGAACGGCTCGTTAACGGGTCGTGCTTTGGTGCTCCTTATCACCATCGGGTTAGTCGGTGTGATTTTGGCGGTACCCGTCCGTAATTATTTTGGTCAACGAGCTGAGATTGCGGCCCTTGAGGCCCAAATCCAAGTTACCCAAGAAAACGTTGATCGACTTCAACTTGAACAGCAGCGTTGGGCCGATCCTGCCTATATAGCGGCCGAAGCGAGACGCCGCCTACTTTTCGTTATGCCGGGTGAGACCGGTTACGTGGCCCTTGGTGCCGACGGGCGCCCTGCCGCTGAAACGATTTCTGAACAAGATGCCGAAGGTGAGCCTAATTGGTATAGCAAACTTTGGGGCGCGTTAGCCGAAGCCGACGACTCGGTTGAGCCCGGCAGTGAATGAAATAACGCCCGAGGACCTTGAAATAGTTGGCGGACAGCTTGGTCGGTTCCCGCGGGGGTGCGTCCGCGTAGCAGCGCGCTGCGAATGCTCCGGACCGCTTGTCGTTCAGACAGCACCTCGCCTACCCGACGGAACCCCTTTCCCAACCACTTACTACCTCACCTGCCCTAAGCTCGCAGGGGCGATTGGAACCCTGGAGAGCACTGGGTTAATGCGGGAGATGGAAATGGAGTTAGCCCAAGACCCGGAACTGGCATCGCAGTATCGGGTCGCTCATGAGCGCTACCTCGTGGATCGCGAAACACTTGGGATCGTCCCCGAACTCAAAGACATCAGTGCGGGTGGAATGCCCAATCGGGTAAAGTGCTTGCACGTATTGATCGCCCAATCACTGGCCTGTGGTCCGGGCGTAAACCCGTTGGGTGACAGAGCATTAGCATTGTTATCTCCGTGGTGGAAGCCAACCTCGTGTCTGAGTTAACGCCAATATTCGCTGCAATTGATTGCGGCACGAATGCGATACGACTCCTGATCGCGGAAGTCGAAGGGGACCGCGTTACGGACCTTGTCCGAGAAATGCGAACGGTCAGATTAGGCGAAGGCGTCGACACAACGGGTGAATTCAGTGGTGCGGCACTGGAGCGGACCTTCGTTGCCTGCCGCGAGTACTCGAAAATATTGCAACAACATCAAGTGAAGAAACTTCGATTCATTGCAACCTCAGCATCGCGGGATGTCACTAATCGAGATGTATTTATTGCTGGCGTGAGAGAAGTTTTTGGCGTTGAGCCTGAAGTAATCAGTGGCACCGAAGAGGCAGAGCTCTCCTATCGTGGCGCGCTCTCCGGGCTTGACGTGGAGGGGCCGGTACTGGTTGCTGACATCGGCGGTGGATCGACCGAGTTTGTAACCGCCTTAACCGACGGTTCGCTGGTTTCTCGCAGCTTGAACATCGGCTGCGTTCGCATGACCGAGCGTCACCTGCACTGTGACCCGCCCACCCAACAAGAAATTCACGACACCGTCGGTGACATCGATAAAGAAATCGAACTTATCAAGAGAACAATCCCGATTAATTCTGAAACGACATTTATCGGGCTTGCTGGATCGGTGACGACCGTTGCGGCAATGGCCTTGGGACTGGGTGAGTACAACGCCGAACTCATTCATGGATCGGTGCTGAACATTGACCAAGTTGAAGAAGTCACGGCTTTGTTAGTCAACATGACGCGGGAGCGACGCGCCGAACTCGGCTTCATGCACCCTGGTCGTGTCGACGTGATCGGTGGAGGGGCTTTGGTGCTGCGGGAATCAATGCGCCTCCTTGGGTTCAACCGGGTGTTGGTCAGTGAAAAAGACATACTGGACGGTGTGGTTTTGTGCCTTGGAAAATCTAAACCATGAGTACATTTAGCCCATGAATTCATTAAAGAAACACCTCATAGGAATCGCTTCGGTGGCACTCGTGCTGCCTTTCGCCGTGCCATCAATGGCCCAAGCGGCAGATCCGCCAATACCGAGTACGTCGGTGTGTTCCATAGGCACTAGCAAGGACTACGCCTGCATGGAGGTGAACGCCAAAAAGGTTCCCTCAGGTGACACAGCAACGTTTACCGGAACTTTGAGCACCAAAGCTCAGAAGAATCTCAAAAGTTGGACCAATGGCGACAACATCGTGTGCTTGTCTCGTTACCCGACCAAGCCCGCAGCGGATGGTTCACGGTTAAGGACCGACCTTGACGCTGCCTGCACAACAGTTCGCAAAGATGGCGGGTTCACCATCAATGCTGAATTTGGTCGCAAGGGAACGTATTATTACGGACTCGAAATGGGACCGTGTCGCTCAAAAAGTCAAGGTGAGTGCGGCAATGGCGATCCTGGCTTGATTGGCCTTGCTAACAATGACAACAAGGTCCTCCAACTTAAGACCACTTAATCCCACAAACGCATGAGTCGGCTCCCCTCCGGGTGTATACGCTTACACCCGGACGGGAGCCGGCATGGGAATCACGATCAGAGACGTCGCATCTGCTGCCGGAGTTTCAACCGCAACCGTGTCACGCGCACTGCGAGGATTACCCAATGTCGACGAAGAAACCCGTGAGCGGGTCAAAGAAGTCGCTGCGGGATTGGACTATGTAATTTCCCCTAGTGCCTCGCGACTAGCATCGGGGCGAACCGGCTCAATCGCGGTCGTTACCCCCCACATTGCTCGCTGGTTCTTCTCCGAAGTGATCGCCGGCGTTGAGTCGGTGGTGCAGCAGGCGGGAATGGACCTACTGCTCATGAATGTAGGTGATTATCGAAATGGGAATACCCGAATTCCGCTCACCCCTCGATTGCGTCAGCGTGTTGATGGAATTTTAATTGTTGCCCTGCCACTTCAAGATCCTGATCTGGAACCGATATTGAATCTTGGAATGCCAACAGTGATGATCGGTGGAACTTCCCCCGGTGTTGACTGCGTGTTGATCGACGATGTTGCGGCAGCCCGAAAGGCAACCGAGTATCTGCACTCCTTGGGTCACACTCGGATTGCACTCATGGCTGGTGGACCAGCAGAAGCCCGGTTCACCCCCGGGTCCCAGCGTGAACGCGGCTTTCGTTCTTTCATGCAGCAACATTCACTTATCGAAGACCCCAAGCTGGAGGTGTGCGGGGGATTCACGATAGACGGCGGGGAAAGTGCGATGGATGCACTCCTAAATCAGCCGAATCCGCCAACGGCTGTGTTTGCCATGTCGGACGAGATGGCATTTGGAGCCATTCGTTCACTTCGTAAACATGGGTTAGAACCAGGTAAAGATATTTCAATCGTCGGGATAGACAATCACCCCATGTCGGAATACCTAGGATTAACGACTGTTGCCCAACCGGTTGCAGACCTCGGGATCCGGGCGGGAGAGCACCTACTCCGTCAAATTGTTGGAGCAGATCCACTCGATGGTTCCAACCGGGTAACCGAATTACCAACGGAGTTAATCGTTCGCAGTTCAACGGGCGTCAATAATTGACAGTTCTGCAATTGCAAATGACATAGCGATACAACGCCGTGATCTATCAGGCTTATCCGTGATCATATTTTGGGGGAATTGACCAACTGGTCCTTTGTAAAACAGGAAGACCATCCGGTCACGTCAACGCAGCGAACTTGGTTGGGTGCAACTCAATATACGGTGGTTCGCATCGCGACCCCGAGCGTGAGCAAGACCGTGTCAATCGGGCAAGACACAGGCATGTTCCCATCTTGCCCACCGGTCAGTCTCGCTTCGCGCCGAATCAAGCACCTCAAAGATCATCGGGAGCAAGCCGTTGGAGCATGCGGCCTAGGTATCGACGTTCTCGGCTACTCCGCTTGGATTTGATGGGCAATCTCGAGCAGGCTCCAAGCTGGACAAAGAAATCCGGATTTATCCGGGTAGATACGGCAACGAGGGCGCGCGCCCTAAAAGACAGTGCTCTTTGGTATCGGGCGTTGCTGGCCGGTAGATAGGGTTACGCCCGGGAGGGGCGACCTTCTCGTCCCCGTAGTCCAATCGGCAGAGACACCCGGCTTAAACCCGGCACAGTGTGGGTTCAAATCCCACCGGGGACACGTAATCTCGAGCGCCTTCCTCTGGGTTCTTCTCGTGGGGGAAATGCGACACATTGATGTTGTCTGTTTCATGATTATTTGTTACTCTATGGCCATGTCGACACGATTCTCACAGACCGCAAACCCAATTCTCAAGCGCTACGAGCAGCCGGCAAAAGGCGACGGCTTCGCATACGCGGAAGGCCAGTCGGCCTACACGCAAGCTGCGGGTGGTTCCGCCGGAACGCAGTCCGAGTTTGACACAATCACCGCTGGCGGGGGAGCCCGTCTGACTTTCGCTGACGTGGTCGTCAAAAGCACGATTCTTTTCGTGATAACGGTTGTCATGGCCTTCATCGGTTGGGCGCTCGTTCCAAGTATTCCGTCGGTTTTGTGGATTGGGTTGATTGGATCATTGGCATTCGGCCTCACCAGCGCATTCAAAAAAACAGTGTCGCCGGTACTTGTTGTTCTCTACGCGACTTTTGCCGGACTCATGCTGGGGTCAATCAGTTGGGCCTACGACCAAATGGCTCTGGCCCAGAACTACCAAGGTTTGGTCAGCCAAGCAATCATTGGCACCCTTACGGCGTTCGGAGTGATGCTGTTCCTCTACGGAACCGGGATCGTGAAGGTCAACGGCAAGTTCAAGCGAATTTTCATGGCGGCCTTGATCAGCTACTTCGTGATCGCAATGGCGTCCCTCGTCGGCGCACTATTTGGTGTTGGCGGTGGCTGGGGCTTCTACGGTGTTGGCATCTGGGGCCTACTTCTTTGCGCCGCCGGGGTACTCCTTGCATCATTTGCTTTAATGCTGGACTTTGAAGCCATCAAGCAGGGTATTGCTATGGGACTCCCAGAACGCGAGTCTTGGAAGTTGTCCTTCGGCCTGCTGGTGACGTTAGTTTGGCTCTACCTTGAAATCTTGCGCTTCCTGTCAATCCTTTCCGGCCGCGACTAAGGAAGCGCACGTCGCAGCTCGGTGAGTGCTGCCGCGGCGTTCGATTCCCCCTCGGGGTTGTGTGCGAGCAATTCCCGCGTTAAAACTGTGAGTTGTGCGGCGAAAGCACTTGGGCCAACTGCGTTGAGCTCATGTTCGCGTTCCTGTTCCTTTGTAGCTTTCAGGATCACGGTTGCACATTCGAAAACAGGTTGTCCCATCGCAGCGAGGCGTTCGGGATTCAGACTGGTTAACCGAATCGTGATTCGATCAAGCTCGCGCAGGATTTCGTCGCGGAGTGACTCCATGCCCCCCAGCATATGCATCCGATCGGTATTTGCTAAGTACATGCAATAATAAGTATATGCAATAAAGCGTACGTCGGCAGTCACCTGTGTCACTTAATAGAAATTCACGTAAGGTTGGTTCGTGCAGATTTATGACTCAGTAGTTGAATTGATTGGCAACACACCTCTGGTGAAGTTAAACCGGGTGATCCAAGGGGTTGTTCCGCCAGGAGTCACCGTGGTGGCCAAGGTCGAATACGTGAATCCCGGTGGTTCGGTTAAAGATCGAATCGCCGAGCGCATGATTGATGCCGCCGAAAAAGACGGCTCTTTGAAACCGGGTGGAACAATTGTTGAACCGACGAGTGGTAACACCGGTGTTGGTTTAGCCTTGATAGCTCAGCAACGCGGGTACAAGTGCGTCTTTGTTTGTCCTGACAAGGTCTCCGAAGACAAGCGCAATGTTTTGAAAGCTTATGGCGCCGAGGTTGTTGTTTGTCCCACTGCGGTAGACCCGGACGACCCACGCTCCTATTACAGCGTGAGCGATCAACTTTCGACTCAGCCCGGAGCCTGGAAGCCGGATCAGTATTCGAATCCAAACAATCCGCGTTCACACTATGAAACAACCGGCCCCGAGATTTGGGACCAAACGGATGGAACCATCACGCATTTTGTTGCAGGTGTGGGCACCGGAGGCACCATCTCAGGTACCGGTCGTTATTTGAAAGAGGCCAGCAACGGCACGGTAAAAGTCATCGGTGCCGACCCAGAAGGTTCGGTCTATTCGGGTGGTAATGGTCGACCTTATCTCGTTGAAGGGGTCGGTGAAGACTTTTGGCCAACCGCTTACGACCCAGAAATAGCGGATGAAATTATTGCGGTGTCTGACAAAGACTCATTTGAGATGACCCGTCGAATGGCGCGCGAAGAGGGGCTCTTGGTTGGTGGATCTTGTGGCATGGCGGTTGTTGCAGCACTTCGGGTTGCAGCCAAGGCCGAACCAGGATCACTGATTGTCGTGTTGCTACCCGACTCTGGTCGCGGGTATCTTTCCAAAGTATTCAACGACAACTGGATGTCCGCCTACGGTTTCATTCAGGCGGACACCGACCAAACAATTGGTAATGTTTTGAAAGCGAAGTCGCTTGACGGTCACCTGCCTGATTTCGTTCACACCCACCCAACCGAATCGGTGGCGGACGCCATTGCGATTCTGAAGGAATACGGGGTATCGCAGATGCCAGTTGTCCGGGCCGAGCCACCCATCATGACGGCTGAGGTATCCGGTGCGGTGATCGAACGAGTGGTGCTTGACGCACTCTTCCACGGTACGGTGCATTTGTCCGACCCTGTTGAGTCGGTAATGAGTCCCTCGCTACCAATGGTGGGAGCCGGTGAATCAGTGGCCGCTGCAATGGCAGCCCTAACTGATGCTGATGCCTTGATTGTGGTTGAAGACGGTAAGCCGACCGGAGTTATCACGCGACAAGACGTCCTAGCTTTCCTGGCAACTTAATTCCCAGCAACTTAATTTCTAGCAACTACCTTCGGTGGATGGTGGCCTCAGGCTGGAAATGCGATCCCAGTGTTGGCGTGACAACGGTAGCCGTTGGGGTTTTTGTACAGATACTGCTGGTGTGATTCCTGGGCTAAGTAATAAATGAAGTCACTGGCGGGTGCAATTTCAGTCGTGATCGAATTTAGTCCCTTGGCAACGAGCACCGCTTCATATTCGTGTGCAGTTTCTGTGGCAGCGAGTTCTTGCTCTGGGGTGGTCCAAAAAATCGCAGACCGGTATTGGGTGCCAACGTCGTTTCCCTGACGGTCACCCTGGGTTGGATCGTGATTTTCCCAAAAGATTGTGAGAATCTCACGGGTAGAAATAATTTCGGGGTTGTAGACCACCAATGTGGTTTCGGTGTGACCGGTTAGCCCCGAGCACGTTTCTTCATAGGTTGGGTGAGTGGTGAATCCGCCCATGAAACCAACGCTGGTGTTGAGAACACCTGCCCGCTGCCAGTAGATCTCCTCAACACCCCAGTAGCAACCGGCACCTAGGTAGATTGCTTCTGATCCCGCTGGCCAAGGCCCTTCCAAAGGTGAACCGAGGACGCAATTTTTATCACCGGCGGGTAAGGGCCGGGAGTCGCGCCCCGGTAAGGCTGACTCGGGGGTGACCATAGAGGGCTTTCCAAATCCAAACATAAAACCAATCTAATACTCCTAGTTGACCTCTGCTCGGGCGCGCTGATGAATGCGCCATAGGCTGAAGCCATGGACGGCTTTAATACACGCGCAATACATGCAGGACAAGAACCAGACCCGCTCACCGGAGCAGTGGTGCCGCCTATTTACCAAGTCTCGACCTACGCCCAAGACGGTGTAGGGGGCTTACGAAACGGATACGAGTATTCGCGCAGCGGAAATCCAACGCGCACCGCGTTGCAGGAGTGCATGGCAGCCCTTGAAGGGCCCGGCATTGAGACGGCACGAGGTCTGGCATTCGCCTCGGGGCTAGCGGCCGAAGACACACTAATCCGCACGGTCCTCAAACCCGGTGATCACGTGGTGATTCCTAATGACGCCTACGGCGGCACCTACCGGTTGTTCAAAAAAGTGGCCGAACCATGGGGAATCGACCACACGACGGCAGCCGTAACAGATCTCGATGCAATTGCTGCGGCCATGACACCGAAAACGAAGTTGATCTGGATCGAAACACCAACAAATCCATTGCTCAACGTAGGTGACATCGCGGCAATCGCTGAAATTGCGCATGCTGGTGGCGCACTCCTGGTGATTGACAACACTTTTGCTTCCCCATATTTGCAGCAGCCACTACTCCTTGGAGCCGACGTGGTCGTGCACAGCACCACGAAATATCTGGGTGGCCACAGTGATGTTGTCGGTGGCGCACTTGTCGCTGCAGACGCCGAGCTTGGTGAGCAGTTGGCCTATCACCAGAACGCCATGGGTTCGATTGCTGGACCATTTGATTCTTGGTTGGTCATGCGTGGGATCAAGACACTTGGCGTCCGCATGGATCGTCACAATGAAAATGCGGCAAAGATTGTTGAACTGTTGGAAGGTCACGCATCTGTTGGACAGGTCTTCTACCCCGGCCTCGAATCACACCCGAACCATGAAATTGCCAAAAAACAAATGCGGGGCTTCGGCGGCATGGTGTCGTTCCGGGTAAAAGCTGGGGAACAAGCTGCCCTCGATATTTGTTCCAACACAACATTATTCACCCTGGGTGAGTCTCTAGGTGGCGTTGAGTCTTTGATTGAACACCCAGGTCGAATGACCCATGCGTCCGTGAGTGGTAGTCCACTTGAAGTCCCAAGTGATCTTGTTCGCCTCAGTGTTGGCATTGAAGAAGCTGACGACCTTTTGGCCGACTTAGAAAAAGCACTGGGTTAACGTTTATCAGTTAGAAACAGTTGCAAGTGGGATCGCAATTGAATCTGCCGTGCGACAAGTATCACCCGAGCAAGTGCTGAGTTGCTTGAGTTGTGCGGACAAACTGCGGAGGAGAAGCGGGTCAGCCGTTTTGACGAGATTCACCATTTCATAAGGGTCATTCTCTCTGTCGTATAAGGTTTTTGACCCATCAACGTACTCAACATAGAGCCACTTCTCGCTGCGAAGTGCAAAGAACTGCGGCGGTGCGTTTTTTTGGTAGTCGGGGTCGCTCGGCGTTGAAATCCCGAGACTCTCGGAGAGAATCGCATTGCGCCAACCTTCTGGTGTTTCTCCACTTTCAAAGAAACCGACGAGCGAGCGGCCGTCAACCCAATTTGGTGCAGTGGCGCCAAAAAGTTGCGCGAAGGTTGGACCGAGGTCAATTGTGCTGGTCATCGCATCTACCGTGACCCCGATCGGAACACCCGGTCCCATCACGATCATTGGAACAACCGTGTCAGAGGCATACGGCGTGCGCTTTCCTTTAAACATTCGTCGCTCAGCCATGTGGTAGCCGTTGTCGGTTGTGACAACCACGAGGGTGTCCTTGTCATGGCCCGTTTCTTTGAGCTTTGACATGATGGCATCGAGGGAATCACCAATTGATTCAGCCGAACGCGCTCGTTTGCGCCATTGCTTATCCACGTTGGCTAGTTGGCTTGGAGTCAATTCCTTCAGATCTTTCATCCACTTGGGCTCGTCAACACCGAAAGCGTTATAGGTCGGATTTCGAGGGGCAAGGGTTCCGCCGTGCTTGAGTGCATTTCGTGTCGCGACCGGGGCGGGTTTGTGCGGGCTATACGTTGATAGTTCTAGGAAAAAAGGAGACGTAGCAGTCTCGATGAAGTCCGTGGCTTTGTCAGTAATGACATCGTTCAGAAAATCTGTCGGCTTATTGCCATAACGAACCAAGGTCCCATTGTCATTCATGGTGTAGTTGTAGCCGGTATAGGAATCACCACGGGAGATGGGAACTCCCCATGCGTCCCAGCCTGGTGGAATGTAGGTGGCTTCACTTGGCTTTGAAGGAAAGTCATTCAGATATTTTCCGAACAGAGCGGTCGTGACCCCTGCATTGTCGAGCCAAACCGGAAGGGAGTCCTGCTCTTGTTTGCGGTCGCGGAAGGTAGGCCAGCCACCGCCAGTTTCTTCAATATTTGAGATCACTTTATGGTTGTGAATGTATTGCCCGCGCATGATCGAAACACGTGAAGGGCAACACAGTGAGTCGGTCACTGTTTGATTGGTGAATGTGATTCCTTGCTCTTTCAGAGCCGCAAGACGTGGTATTTGATTGAAAAGATTCCAATCGAGGTCATCGACAAGCACGAAGACAACGTTCGTAACGTCGGTCAAGTCCCCGACAGTATTGATGCGGGCTTCGCCATTCCCTATTTGCTCTTCGATTGACGGGTCACTCAATGTTGCGGGATCGGAGGTGGCGTCAGCCGCAGCGGGGGTGGATCGAACGGATGCGACGAAAAAAACTGTTCCAACAGCGACCAGAATCAGGGAGGTTCCGGCGGCTACTAGCTTGTTGATAAGCACGTGGTTCCTTCGGGAAGGGTCGGTGTGGGTCACTTTGGTTATGGTCCTTAGGGGTGAAAAACGTCAACTGTGGGGCAATTTGGACAGACTACGTTACGCCCGAGCGTTTGAGGGTTTCGGGCATCCGAATCACGAGAAAAATGGGGAGTAGGGCCAGAAGGGCCCCAAAGGCGAAGGCCCAACTAAAGTCGAAGAGATCTACCAAAAGCCCCGCCGCTAGGGGGCCCAGTATTGCGCCGACATCGCTCATCATCTGGAAGGTAGCAACCACAATTCCACCCTTTTTTCCACCCATGACGTCACCGATGACCGCGGAAGGTGCAGAGCCGAGGAAGGCAGCGCCGAAGCCTTGAATCGCCATGCTGACCAGAAAGAGGATTGTCCCCAACATTGCTGCTTGACCCAGACCGTTAACGGCGGCGTCTGCCAGGGTGAGCACGACCATTCCGATTGCGGTGGCGATCGTGCCAATAAGTAATGCTTTGCGGCGCCCTTGGGTGTCAGCCATCCTTCCAGCGGGGAGTAGAACGACCGCTTGGACGGCTGCGGCGGCCAGGAAACCGAAGCCGGAAAGGGATGCACCTCGTTGGAGTCCTTCGACAACAAAAAGTGGTACGACTGAGCTGCGGAGGCCAAATGAAACAAACCCGGAAATGAGGTTCGTGCCCAATGCCGCTTGGTAGGCCTTGTCGTGAAGTGCTGTTCGTAATTCCTGCAATTTATTGCTCTGTCCGTGGGAGACCTCTTCCTCTCGATCGAGTAGTTGCGCACGAGTGAGGAATATGAGCGTGACGAGAGCTGCCGCAAAAAGTGAGACAGCGTAAACAAAGAATGGTGCCCTGATCGAGATTGCAACCACGATTCCGCCGACAGCAGGCCCGGCAACCCCGCCCAGCAGGAAACCGCCTTGAAATGCGCTGGCAGCACGTCCACGCTGACTCGAATCTGCAACGCGAAGGAGGAGCGCCAGCGCTGATACGGTGAACATTGATGAGCCGATCCCGCCAATCCCGCGGAAAGCAATAAGTTGCAAGTACGTTTGAGAGAAACCAGCAATAGCGCTTGAAGTGGCGACAATGAGTAGTCCAGAAGTTAAAACAATGCGTTCACCAAGGCGGTCCACAAGCACACCGGCAATCGGAGCGAACACGAAACGCATCAACGCAAATACAGAGATCACCGCACTGGCTTGTAATGCAGTGACGTCAAATGTTTTGGCGAAAATTGGTAGTGCAGGCGCCAAGATCCCGAATCCGATTGCAACGAAGAAAGCGATTACTGAGAGGACCGCTACTTCTCTTGGCAATCCGTGCAGGAGCGGGGTACGCCTGATCGCACCCCCGAGCCGGCGGGCGTGCGAGGAATTTGTTGAGGGCCCTTCCTCATTTGCAGGTACTTCGGACACGCTATTCCTTTAAATCGGTATTTGGATGCGATCTGACTCTACTTGCGCTGTAATCCACAGGTCCACGGAACCTCTTTCGCTGCCTAACAGTTGCACGGCAAGATAGTCACATGACAACCTCAGCGCGAGCATGCATGGCTGATGCGCAAAGGGCGAAGGTCTACGCCGCTGAAGATCAGTTTTCTTTGTTGATGAACCGGGGTGGTGTGGTTGAGTTCTTTGGTTCAAAGCTTGATATTCCAGCACAAAAGAGATTTGCAAGTCTTGACTCAATTGGGACCTACATTCAGGTGCTCTTTACTCAACTAGAACTTGACATAGAGCCACCTCAGATTCGCGAACGTAGAGGCTGCGCAAAAGCGCACTACGAATTCGAAAACGCGGTGATCGCGATACCAGTATCGGGAGAGTCAGCTCGGTGGGCGTTACGTGAAACTGTGGTCCTACATGAATGCGCACATCATGTTGCAGCCAAACTTGGACATCTTGGAGAGCCTGCTCACGGACCGACCTTTACCTCATGCATGCTGTTCTTGGTCCAGATAGCACTCGGAGATCAAGCCCGATTACTGCTGTCTGCGGGTTATCTTGAGCTAGGGGTATCGGTTGGGGAGCATCAAAAAATATTTTCACTTGGTGGTCAAACATGAAACTCGAAAGAATCGCGGCCCTATTAGCCAAAGCCGAGAGAACGGATAATGAAGCCGAGGCTGATGCCTATTTAACTAAAGCGCAAATGTTGGCGACCCTCGCCAGTATTGACCTTGCAGCCGCACGCAATCACACTAAAACAACCGAAACGCTAACTCCGATAAGCAGGACTGTCACAATCGGAGTAAAAGGTAAACGGGCCAATACCCATTTGGTAAATCTTTTTGTCACCGTCGCGCATTCAAATAGTGCTCATGTTGATGTGGCCCGTGATTCAACCTACGTGATCAGTTACGGAATGCCCAGTGACTTGAATTCCATTGAAACTTTATTCGGGTCCCTGGCTGTCCAAATGACAACACATGGAAATTTCTACGTGAACGCTGGGTCTTGGCGCGGTGAACAATTCGACGGTCGAGTTCGCGTCGCCGGTGGTTACCGACGACGACGAATTGAGTTCACGGCGCAAACTGCACGTGCTGCTTTTTATCGGGCTTACATCCTCCATATAAGTGAACGATTACACCAAGGTAGAGCGCAAGCGATCAGAGAAAGTGATTCACAGGCAACCCCGCAGAATAGTGCTTCCGGCGCATTGGTTTTGGCCGACCGAGAAAAAGAAGTGAGCTCATTTCACCGCAAGAATTCACAGGCCCGTGGGAGCTGGGGTGGGTACTCCGGCGCTGCCATGAGTAATTCGGGCTCCGCGGCGAGCGCCGGCCGCAAGGCGGCATCCGGGGCTAGTCTCGGGGGTCACACGGTTTTGCCGGGCAGCCGGCGTGAACTTTCCCACTAATTTGGTTGCGACCCACCCCCATAAGAACTCTTGCTGACATGATTGTCAGGTGCCACAGCCAACTGATCAAACCGAACCCAAAGTCACTTTGCCGGATATAAAAGCGGCGCAGGAGCGGCTTACCGGGGTGATCGCCGACATTCCGGTCGCGAACGCTCGTTGGCTAACGGATCTCGTCGGCGGACCGGTGTATCTAATCCCCGAAAATTTGCAACGAGCAGGATCATTTAAAATTCGCGGCGCCTACAACCGTCTTGCCAAATTGACACAAGAAGAACGTGAATGTGGAGTCGTAGCGGCTAGTGCGGGAAACCATGCACAGGGTGTTGCTTTGGCGGCACGCATGCTCGGAATTAAGGCAACGGTTTTTATGCCATTGGGCGCGACCATTCCTAAAGTTGAAGCGACTAAAGGTTATGGAGCGGAAGTCGAGTTTGCTGGAAACAGCATTGATGAAGCACTCGTCGAGGCACGTATTTTCGCAGATCGAACTGGTGCAATCTTGATCCACCCATTTGATCACCAAGACATTGTTGCCGGGCAAGGAACACTCGGACTAGAAATCTTGGAGAAGGTTCCTAATGTAAAAACGGTTGTCGTTTGCACGGGCGGGGGCGGACTTCTGTCAGGCGTTGCCTTAGCCATCAAATCACAAAATCCAGAGATTAAAGTGATTGGGGTTCAGGCAGTAAATGCGGCGGCATACCCCGCGTCACTTGCTGCCGGATCACCTCAGAAACTTGACCACATGTCCACCATGGCTGATGGGATAGCAGTCGGGCTGCCGGGCGTCATTCCATTCGAGATTGTGCAGCAGTACGTCGATGAAATAATGACGGTATCCGAGGATCAACTTTCAAGTGCTGTATTGCTCCTTCTTGAGCGCGCCAAAATGGTTGTTGAACCCGCAGGAGCTGCGGCAACCGCGGCGGTAATGGCATGGCCGGAAAAATTCGAACCCCCCGTCGCGGTGATGCTTTCTGGTGGGAACGTTGACTCCCTCTTGTTGCTTCGAATTATTCGACATGGAATGGCAGCGAGTGGTCGTTACATGACCATGAAAGTGCGCGTTCTTGACTCCCCGGGAAACCTTGCTCAAATCCTTTCGGCAGTCCAAGCGTCTCACGCAAATATTGTTGAAGTGGACCACAACAGAATGGACCCCTCTTTGGGTGTCGACGAAGTTGAGATTCACATTCAGGTGGAGACGCGTGGGCCAGATCACACCCAAGAAGTCCTCCGGAGTTTGGCAAGCCAAGGATTTAACGTCACGGAACTTTAGGTATAAAGTGCCATCCATGGCTAAAGAGGATGCGGTTCATGCCGAGGGATTGGTTAAGGAGTTCGGTGATGTTAAGGCACTCGACGGACTGGATCTCGTAGTCCCTCGTGGAAAAGTTGTTGGCCTTCTTGGACCGAACGGCTCCGGTAAAACCACTACGGTTCGCATTCTGGCAACCCTGTTAAAGCCCACAAAGGGAATTGCCTACGTCAATGGATTTAATGTAGAGAAGCAGGCGGATGAAGTCCGTCACAGCATTGGCCTCACCGGGCAATACGCGGCCGTGGACGAGTTCCTGACCGGTCGAGAGAACCTGCGCATGTTTGGCGATCTATATCACCTTGCCCCCGCCTACGTAAAGGACCGCTCTGAGGAACTCCTTGAGTGGTTTGATTTGACTGAAGCGGCTGACCGACCGGCAAAAACTTATTCGGGCGGAATGCGAAGGCGCCTTGACCTTGCATCAAGTTTGATTGCTAAGCCCAGCATTTTATTTCTCGATGAACCAACAACCGGCCTTGATCCACGTTCACGACTAGGACTGTGGGGTGTAATTGAGAGTTTGGTTTCCGAGGGCACCACAGTTTTGTTGACAACCCAATACCTCGAAGAGGCCGACAAACTCGCGGACGACATTGTCGTAATCGATCATGGTCGCGTTATTGCTCACGGAACGGCCGAGGTTCTCAAAGATCAAATTGGTGGTGACAGGATTGAGGTGACCGTCGCTGACGTTGACCGCGTGGGTGATGCGCAAGTTGTACTGGGACCAATCTTTGGCGGTGAATCCTTGATTGCCGAGAGCATGGTTTCTGGCCCGGTTTCGGGGGGTTCGACGGTGCTCGTTGACGTCGTTCGGTTACTTGATTCGCAAAATATTGCTATCGCCGATCTGGCATTGCGTCGTCCAACCCTTGACGACGTTTTTCTCTCGCTCACGGGACATGGAGCGCAGGACGAAACGACTGGGAAAGAGACAAGTCGGACAAAGAAGGGACGGAAAGCGTCATGAGTGAATTAAAAACCCTCAGCACAGCAGCACCCATCGCATTGTCGCGTCCGCTGCTAGGTTGGACAATTCACGACTCGATCGTGATTGCCCGAAGCACAATCTTGGCATCATTTCGAATCCCTGAGGCTCTGTTCTTTCAGCTCATTCAACCGGTTATTTTTGTCTTGTTGTTCGCTTATGTTTTTGGCGGAGCGATCCCCATCCCCGGAGCGGATCCGGGAAGCACGACCGATGCAAGTTTGTACCGACAGTATTTGATGCCCGGAATTTTTGGTCAAACCGTCGCATTTGCCGCGGCTGCGAGCACTGTTGGTTTGGCCGAAGCAATGCAGAAAGGAATTATTGACCGCTACAAGGCATTGCCCATGTCGCAGTCCGCGGCACTGATTGGCAACACACTTGCAAACGCATTGAGACAAATTTTGGTGCTTGCCGTTTTGAGCATCACCGGATATATCGTTGGCTGGCGGATTAACGACGGAATTCTCAACGCAATTTATGCGTATTTGCTCCTGCTACTTTTTGCTTACACGGTAACGTGGGTTGGTGCATTTGTTGGATTATCGGTACCGAATACCGAAACTGCAAATACCGCCGGATTGATTTGGATTTTCCCACTGACATTCCTGTCTAATGCGTTTGTGCCGATAGACTCATTGCCGAGTGTTCTCAAAGCTTTTGCCGCATTCAATCCAGTATCGTCTCTCGTTCTGGCGACTCGTGAACTTTTTGGCAACCCAACAGGTTACGCGCCAGGAGCGGACCCCGAATTCTGGTCACTGCAACATCCAATTTTGTACACCATAATTTCCTGCTCTGTCATTATTGGGATTTTTGCCCCGCTGGCGATCAGGAAATATCGCAACGTTAGCCGGCGTTAACGTCAGATGTAGTCCTCGACGTTAAGGATCTCAACAGACATTTCCTTGCCGTTGGCAAGTTGGTAGGTGGTTTTGTCCCCAACTCGCTTACCTAATACCGCGGCCCCCAATGGCGAGGTGGGGGAGTAGACATCGATTGATGCATGGGCCGCCTCTTCGCGAGACCCAAGTAAAAAGCGTTCTACTTCATCAAAATTCACGAGTCGAACTGAGATAACTTTGCCGTGGCTGACTTCACCCTCAGCAGCCTCCGGCACGCCTATTTGAGAGTTTTCGAGTAACTGACGCAATTGACGAACCCGTGCTTCGTTTTTCCCCTGTTCTTCGCGCGCCGCGTGATAACCACCGTTTTCCTTGAGGTCACCTTCTTCACGGGCCGCTTCTATTTTTTTGGTAATTTCGGTGCGCATTGCTCCTTGGCGGTTTTCGTATTCCGCAGTTAAGCGGTCATGAGCGTCTTGGGTCAACCAGGTAATTTCGGTCATAGCGAGAAACCCTAATACTTTTCCATGGCTTTTGGTCGAGTGCGCCTAATTCGCGTCTAGGTCGTGGGCGTCCACGGCTGGGGCGGTGGGGCGATTCCAGGTGGGAATTGGGGTCCAGGGACTCGGGTCGGTTCTCCGGAATTAACACAGGTGAGAACTTCGACCACGAAGGCGGGAGCCAGGGTCCGCAGTGAATAACCGACCTGCTCCTTGTCGCCTCCACTGGGAATAGAAATAACCGAGTACCCCACGTCAATGCGTTTGGAATCTTGAGCTCGAACAACGCAATCAAGTGCCTCACTGCCGATCCGTTGGACCTCAAAAAGCAAGTCAGCCCGCTCAGGACTGACAACACTCCACGTGAGTAACTTAAATTGGATACTTTTCTGGGACATCGAAAAAGTGACGATTCCAATCCCTACTGCAAAAATTACAGTTACCAATGCGATTGCAGCAGTGCGCAAGTAATTCTTTTGATTCAAACCGTACCGTTCCTGCATCTCTGGGCTGAGTTGATCCTTGCGGAAAGGGCTTGACACCCTCCCAGACTAGCGAGGGCCAAGCGCGCGAGTGAGAGGATGTTCTGGTGCTGCTATCTACCAGCGGGGAACCGTTGCGACTCATGGCCATTCACGCCCACCCGGATGACGAATCTAGTAAGGGCGCTGCCACCATGGCAAAGTACGTCGACGAGGGCATTGAAGTGATGGTGGTTTCTTGCACCGGTGGTGAGCGAGGTGACGTTCTCAATGTGGCAGCGCAAGAGTCGGTTGACCTGCTTGGTATCCACGAAGTGCGTCAAAGGGAAATGGCCGAAGCGGCCCAAATTTTAGGGGTCCAGCACGAGTGGCTCGGATTCATGGACTCGGGTTTCCCAGACGGTGAGCCGTTACCAGAAGATGCATTCGCACTTGTACCCCTCGAAGTTAGCGTGCCGCCACTTGTCAAACTATTGCGTCTGTTTCGGCCGCAGGTCGTCACCACATATGACGAAAACGGCGGATACCCGCATCCCGATCACATTCAAACTCATGTAATCACTATGGCAGCAATCCGAGCGGCCGCGAATCCCGAAGTGCTACCGGAGCTTGGGCCACCGCACCAGGTCAAGAAGGTGTATTACAACCAGCAGTTTCATAAAGCACGAGTAGTGGCTTTGCATGACCTACTCCTCAAAGCGGAAATTGAATCTCCTTACGTTGAGTGGCTGGAAAACTGGGAAGACAAACCAGAAGATGCGGAGCGAATCACAACTAGTGTTGAATGTGCAAACTTTTTCCCCATCAGAGATGCTGCGCTAAAAGCCCATGCCACTCAGATTGAACCGGACGGCCGCTGGTTCCTGGTCTCAACCCAACTGCAGCAGCGGGCATGGCCAACCGAAGAATTCCAATTAGCCTCAAGTTTGGTTCCTGTGACATTGCCGGAAAGTGACCTTTTTGCCGGCCTGCGCTAGAAAGTCAGCCAAGGATTAGAGTGGAACCATTATGGACAGCGAATCTAATCTGAGTGAAACCATTGCCGGGGCCGGCCCTGTTGCCGGGTTCTTTGTATTACTGGTGGGTATTGCTCTCATCTTGCTCTGGCTCAACATGAACCGCCAAATGAAGCGGATTGATCCGGACCTCCCCCGCGGGCGTGGCAAAGTTCGGATTGCGCAGGAAACAAGTGACTTAGCGCAAATGGAAGAGAGTGCCGAGCAAGATCCTGATGCCACCAAGCAATGATTTCTGGTCGCGCGCAAGGACGCCGGCGTCTATTTTGGCCCTGCTTTCGCTGATTGCGGTTTGCGTGCTTTTCTTTTTTCTCGGTAAATGGCAGTGGGATCGCACCCAAGACATTCTCGATGCCGAACGAGCAGCATCAATGGCCGCGGTTCCAATTGGTCAAATTGTCCAACCAATGAATCCGGAGGACTACGGCCGGACAGTGACGGCGACCGGTTCTTATCGTGAAGTGGATCAAGTCAGAATTGGAAGTAGGCTTTCAACCGATTCCGTACCAGGGGATTGGATTGTTTCAGCATTAGAAATCGAATCGGGCGGGTCAATTGCAGTTGTCCGAGGTTGGGTGCCGCAAGGACAAACCTTCTCAACTCTCGGGGAAATAATTAGTATCGAAGGAATTTTGCAGCCGAGTGATACTTTTTACCAGGGGCCGTTGGATCCAAGTGGTGAAGTCTTGACCATTGACTCCGAGCAGCTATCAGCCGTGTGGAATACCACGCTGTTTGACGGGTACATTGTCATGCAATCGCAGTCGCCAATGGGAGTCAACTCGCCGGAAAGTGTCCCTCCCACAATTTCAACCGCTGATGTTGCGTTCCCATTGCAGAACTTCTTCTACGCCATTCAGTGGTGGGTTTTCAGCTTGTTCGCAGTGACGATCTACATTCGGTGGTTAGTGGTCGGCAGTAAGTTGCGCACGTGATTCAGGTTGTGGGCGAGGCCCTCATTGACATAATCGTTACCCCCGATGGTGATATTGATTCCGTTGTTGGAGGTGGTCCAGTTAATACGGCGCGGGCGATCGCGCGGTTGGGAACAAAGGTTTCCTTCATTGGCGGAATTTCCCACGACGCGTTGGGGAAGCGAATCCGTCAGTTGCTTGATGCTGACAACGTGATGTGCTCGATCGACGGAGACTGCGCTGCCCCAACAACCTTGGCTATTGCGTCATTGGATGAGCAAGGCGCAGCGTCTTATCAATTCCTCATTCATGGAACTTCATCACTTTCGGTTACCCCAGAAATTGCACTGAGTGCGTTGGATGCGAATGCCACAGCGGTTCATATCGGCACTCTTGCATTCGTTTTTACGCCATTGTCACAAGCAACGCGGGCCGTCGTAGCTGCGCTGGATGACGATCAAATATTGATGATGGATCCAAATGCCCGACCGGCTGTGATGGAAAATTCTTCAGAATTTTGGGAAACTTTCGATAGCTCCCTTGATCGCGCCGATGTTGTTAAGTGCAGTGGTGACGACCTGGACTACATGTTCCCCGATCTAAACAATCTCGACGCGGCACGAGACATCCACGAGAGATCACACGCCACCGTGTTATTCACCGACGGATCACAAGGTGTCCACGTATTCATGGAGAACGACTATTTTCAGTGTGATGTTCCCAAGATTAATGTCGTTGACACGGTCGGAGCCGGTGACTCGTTGAGCGGTGGGTTCCTTTCGTTTTGGGATAGGTACAACCTGAAACGAAGTGATACTCGGGACGCTGACAAAATTCGTGCCGCTGTCGAATTTGGCATCAAGGTGGCTGGATTGACATGTGGGCGCGCCGGCGCCATGCCACCATTCGCGTACGAACTGGACTGAACGTAGGCTGCCGCCATGAACAAAATTCCCATAGCGCTCCTTGCTTTTCGCATCATGGCGTGGGTCACGGGAGTCGTTCTCGCTTGCGCCTCGGTTTGGGCTCTTTACGGCTATTTGTTTTTGAATTACGGTATTGAAGGCGGCAAGCCACTTCTTTACAGCATTCTTTGGATCGCCCACGGTTGGTTGTACTTCGCTTACCTGATTGCCGCCGTCAACCTGGCGTTTCTCCTGCGATTCCCGATTTTCAAGACACTGGCACTGCTACTTGCCGGAACGATTCCCTTTGCATCTTTTTATGCGGATTTTGTTATGCACCGATATGTTCAGGCGTTGCCGGGAAAGCCCATCAAGGAAGCTCCCAGTCAATAGGGGCGACACCCTTATGCCGAAGTAACTCATTCGTGCGGCTGAACGGCTTACTTCCAAAAAAGCCCCGCCGTGCCGAAAGTGGACTGGGGTGCGGACTGGAAATCACGTGCCGGGCCTCAAACCCGCTACCGCAAACTTGGGCATCTTTCCCCCACAAAATCGCAACGGGCGCTCCCTGCGGCCGATTCATGAGGGCAGCCATCACTGCCCCCGTGATCTGCTCCCACCCGTGACCTCGGTGGCTCCCGCTCACGCCACTTTGCACGGTCAATACCGAGTTTAATAACAGCACTCCCTGATTCGCCCACGGAGTGAGGTCGCCATTTGAGGGTGCGCCCACACCAAGATCGGTCTGGAGCTCACCGAAAATATTCATCAAACTGCGGGGGAGCGCGACTCCTGGCGCAACACAAAAGGCCAGCCCAACACTGTGACCTGGAGTTGGATAGGGATCCTGACCGAGAATCACAACCTTGACCTGATCTAAAGGATGAGTGAATGCTCGCAAAATGAGTGGGAAATTTGGAAGCCATTCCCGTTCAGCCGCTGTCTCGCCCTCGAGGAAGTTGCTAACGGTAGCAATTTCAGCAGAAAGGCCCTCGAATACGGGCAACCAACTCGGGTGCACGCAACCCGCAACGTCAACCAGCATGGGAAGAGGTTAGATCATCGGTTTAACGTGCGACTACCCCTGCCAAAGCGTCTAATCGGTATTACAGTGATCAACATGTTGTGGTTTTGGGGCTTAACGGTGGGTGTTGCACTCGGTCTTGAGTTTGCTACGTCTACTTTTTATTTTGGGTTGCTAGCTGTCGGTGCATTAGGCGGACTCGGAGCGTCCGCAATAGGCGCCCCTGTAATCGTCCAAGTCTCGGTAACCGCTGCCGTAACGTTATTTGGCATTGTTGCTATTCGCCCCTTGGCGCTGAAAAGATTCGCCAGAGTGCCGATCAGTGCGCGCACTGGAGTGGACGCACTCATTGGAGCTGAGGCATTAACACTCATGAGTGTCACACTGCACGAAGGACAGGTAAAACTCAAGGGAGAAACCTGGAGTGCCCGACTCGATCCCGATCTCGCTTTCGAACCTATTGAACCCAATGCCCGTGTCTCGATCTCACGAATCGACGGTGCGACCGCATTGATTTTTCCACTCGACTAAAAAACTATTAAGGAGTTGTCATGGACGTCTTTGGGGTAATTGGTGCGGTTATTGCGGTTTTAGCAGTATTGGCCCTCATGGTTAGACGCACGGTAGTGATTGTGAATCAGGCGAGTACAGCGGTAGTCGAGCGGCTGGGTAGGTTTCAGCGAACCCTGACACCGGGTCTTACCATTGTCGTACCTTTCGTGGATCGGATACGTGAGCGCGTTGACATGCGCGAGCAGGTCGCGTCGTTCCCACCACAGCCCGTCATCACCGAAGACAACTTGGTCGTCTCCATTGACACGGTCGTGTATTTCCAAGTCACGGATCCAAAGGCTGCAACATATGAAATCTCGAGTTTCATTCTGGGAATTGAACAACTCACCGTTACAACTTTGCGTAACGTGATTGGGTCAATGGACCTTGAAAAAACTCTTACTTCCCGGGATTCCATCAACAGTCAGTTGCGGGGGGTGTTGGACGAGGCAACCGGCAAATGGGGTATTCGCGTCAATCGGGTCGAACTCAAAGCAATCGACCCACCCCATTCGGTACAAGAATCCATGGAAAAGCAACTCAAAGCCGAGCGTGAGCGTCGCGCCACCATTTTGATTGCCGAGGGTCAAAAGCAGAGTTCAATTCTCACCGCTGAGGGGCAGAAGCAGAGTGCAATTCTGATGGCCGAAGGATTCGCTCAGTCTGAAGTTGTCCGAGCCAAGGCTGAGGCGCAAGCTGAAATTCTTCGAGCCGAGGGCGAAGCGGTGGCACTTGAGACTGTTTATCGTGCGATCCATGAGGCGAATCCGACTTCTGCTGCTCTGGCGCATCGGTATCTGGAAACTCTTCCCGTGATGGCACAGGGAGATGCTAATAAAATGTGGATAATTCCAAGTGAGCTAACGGGAGCAATGGAAGTCCTGAAAAAAGGGTTTGCTAAAGAATAATAATTTGCTAGAGAATAATAAGTAGTGCAATTGCGATGGTGATTGCACCAAAAATAATCACCTTCATAATTGTAGGAAAGGGACGCTTGCCTTGACCGCTGCTTTTCTGGTTCGCTAGATCACCCAAGGCAGCATTACGATCAATCGCTTGGTCGTATTCCTTTTTTGCACCTTCAAACATGTTCTCTCCCTCTGCCGTCCGCATTCTTGCACATCACGTGGCCGCCAATTCAGATACGCTGCAACATGTGAATCGACTTGGGCAATCCACATCGCCGTACCTGTTACAGCATGCAGACAACCCAGTTGATTGGTGGGAATGGACGCAGGAAGCGCTCGATGAAGCGCGGGTGCGTAACGTCCCTATATTTCTGAGCATTGGTTATTCAGCTTGCCACTGGTGTCACGTTATGGCACATGAGTCATTCGAAAATCCGGAAGTCGCTAATTTTCTGAACGAGCATTTTGTAAATATCAAAGTGGATCGAGAAGAGCGCCCCGACATTGATTCGATATATATGGAAGCCACGGTTGCGATGACAGGTCATGGGGGCTGGCCTATGTCCGTTTTTCTTGATCACGAAGGTAGACCGTTTTATACCGGAACCTATTTCCCCCCAACCCCACATCACGGGATGCCAAGCTTTGGTCAATTGATTCAATCAATCTCGGATACATGGGTGCAACGAAGGTCGGAGATTTTGCAGGCGGGTGAACGGATTGTTGCTGCTCTGGAAAATCGGAGCCAGGGATTTGAACCGACCGATGTATCTGCGCTAGACAACGATCAGTATTTAGAATACTTGCGGGGCGCGGTTGGGGGTCTTCAGCAATCTTTTGATAACGAGAATGCAGGTTTTGGTGGTGCGCCAAAGTTTCCGCCTTCTATGATCCTCGAATTTTTGTTACGGATGACTTCTGACACCCAAGTGGGTCAACAGGCGGCAAAGATGGCATTTACTTCACTTGAAGCGATGGCTCGTGGTGGAATTTATGACCAAATCGGTGGTGGTTTCGCGCGTTACAGTGTTGATGAAAGTTGGGTGGTGCCACACTTTGAAAAAATGCTGTATGACAACGCGCTGCTTATTCGCGTTTACGCCCATTGGTGGCGACTTACTGGCAATCCGCTGGCGGAACGGGTTGTTCGTGAAAGTATTGAATTCCTCTTGCGGGAAATGCAGACACCTCAAGGCGCCTTTGCCTCAGCACTGGATGCCGACAGTGAAGGTGTCGAAGGCAAATTTTATGCCTGGACACCCGATGAAGTCGCCGAGGCGGTCGGCTTGGAATTCGCAGATACAGCATGCGAAATATTCGAAGTCACGCAATCCGGTACTTTCGAGCACGGTAACTCCACACTGCAATTGCTCACTGATCCCCTAGATCGGAATTTATGGTCCAATTTCCGAATGCAGTTGTTTAATGCGCGAAGTACCAGGATTCGACCAGGGCAAGACGACAAAGTTGTAGCGTCCTGGAATGGATTGGTAATTTCAGCCTTGGCTGAAGCGGGATCGATTTTCCGTGAACCCGAGTGGATCCAAGCAGCCGAGTCAGCCGCGAACTGTGTAATCAGTATTCATTTCGGAGTGGGAGAAAGTCCTCGCAGCATGTCTCGCACGTCGCGCGAAGGTGTCGCCGGTAAAAACTCAGGGGTGCTTGATGACTACGCGAACATGTCAGAAGGCCTGCTGACACTTTATGAAGTAACGGGAAAGCCGGAATGGCTTGGCTTGGCTCGGACACTTCGAGACACCGCCCTTGAATCCTTCGACGACGGTGAGGGAGGGTTCTTCGATACGGCAATCGATGCCGAGAAGTTGATTCGCAGGCCGCGCGACTTCGCCGACAACGCAGAGCCATCAGGCTGGCTCGCAATGGCCAATGTTCTTGTTCGGTTCAGCGCACTGGCCTCTACCGACTTCTTAGAGTTGAGAACTAGGGCAGAGGCCGCCTTAGGGGTCGTTCCCAAGTTCGCCTTGAGTGCTCCAAGAGCGGTGGGCTGGGGATTGGTCGCTATGTGGTCCCTGGCGCAAGGCCCATGGGAGGTTGACGTGAGCGGCCCGAAAAGTGCACAATTCGCCCGGCTGGCCTTACTTTCACCCCTATGTCCAGAGGTTCGCTGGTCACAAGGGGACGCAGACCACGCACAGGTCTGCAGATTCACGATCTGCGAACTGCCGACAAATAGTCCCAAAGAGCTTGCCGAATTCATGAGTCTTGGGCCGCATCTTCAACACTTGATTACTTCTAGGGAGTAATCTAGGCCACTTAAGTAGGGTTAGGCCGCAATCATGGAAGGGCTGGGTGCTGGTGGGTCTCAAAGATCTCGTTTACGGTGTCTATGAACGCAATCTTGCGGCTCAAATTTCACCCGATCGGATGCCACGCCATGTCGGCGTGATCCTTGACGGTAACCGGCGATGGGCCACGGCTCAGGGCTCCACTTCGGCTCAGGGCCACGCGGCGGGTGCTGCAAAAATAGTTGACTTCCTGGGATGGTGTGATGAAGCCGGGGTGGAAGTTGTCACCCTGTGGCTGTTGTCTACTGATAATTTAAGTCGTCCTGAGGTAGAGCTCGAAAAACTGATGACAATTATTGAGTCAACGGTGAGTAACTTGGTCACCGAGGGGCGTTGGCGGATTCATCCGGTGGGCGCACTTGATTTGCTGCCGGCCCACACGGCAAACCTCCTGAAAGAATCTGCTGAAGCAACCTCGGATATTAAGGGTTCCCTTGTCAACGTAGCGGTGGGTTACGGCGGTCGCCGTGAGGTGGTAGACGCGGTGCGGTCATTGCTCGCTGATCACGCAAGCCAAGGAACAAGTCTCGATGAGCTTGCCCAGTTGATCGACGTGGACCACATTGCCGAGCACCTTTATACGAAGGGTCAGCCGGATCCTGATCTTGTTATCCGCACATCAGGTGAACAGCGGCTTTCCGGTTTTTTGTTGTGGCAAAGTGCGCATTCCGAGTTCTATTTCTGTGAAGCATTTTGGCCCGACTTCAGACGAATTGACTTCTTGCGGGCGGTCCGGGCTTATGCCGAACGGAATCGTCGTTACGGGGCGTGAACAACCCAGCCGATGAAGTCATGAATCCGAACGCGGATTCGGCACTAAATCACTCGTACGCACTTGTGCTGATTTTGGCGGGGATAGCTGGGGCCATGGATGCACTTGATTTTCGGGTGTTTGGAGTTTTTACCGCCAACCAAGCGGGCAATCTTGTACTTGTTTGGGAGCGCCTACAAGAAAACCCAGGTGAGGCGACACTCTCGTTATTTTCCTTAGCTGGATGTGCGGTAGGTGTCACGATCGTGATCGTCTTGCGATTTAAGTTTGCCTTTTTTATTACGCCTTCTGGCTCACGCACGCTGCTATACATTTCCGCGCTATTTCTTGCCGTGACCGCATTTGCAGGAGTGAGCCTGTCGGAACCAATTAAGGGGGTCGATACGGGGAAGTTCCCGATTGGTTCAGCCTCCTGGTGGGCCGGCGCAGTATCCGTGGGTTCTTCTGCAATGGCACTCGCCGTACTAGGCACTATTTTCGTCATGGTCGGGACGCGTAAGGCTAATGTGATTTCAAGTACCGGACCCTTTATTGACTCAATACGTTTTAGTGTTGCCAATCTGATGAACGCTTCGGGGAACTGGTCAACGCAGTTAAAAGCAGTTCTTGCATTTCCCATTGCTTGGTCATTGGGCGCAGCCATCGCCTCATTCGTTCCACTTAACCGCGGTATCACCGCAACATTTTGTGCAATCGTCATCTGCTTGACGGCTTTTTTGTCGCGTCGAGTGGGACACCGGTAGCTCGAAAACAAAGATATGAGAAATATGTGACTTAGGTCATATGCGAGTTATGGACCGAATTTCCCCCAATAAACACGCAAAATTTGGCTGATAAGGGTAAAAGTGAGTTACAACACGCCAATTTAGGGTGACAAATTCCGGTTTTTGAGGCACGGTGGTATCTGCTTGTCTTGGTAATGAAAGGTTTTCGTGAACACATTGGCACGGTTCGGTAGCAACATAGGCCTCGGGGCGCTCGTCTTGGCTTTGGCGTTCCCTGCGAGTTCAGCTTTCGCCGACGACCCGGTCCCGGTGCCAGCCGCCGAACCAGTTGTGGTCGAGACCGACCCGGCAATTCCGGTGGGAGATGCAGGCAATGATCCAACCGCCGATGAATCAGCGGTCCGGCAGGTGCGCATCGCGATGGAGACGGCGCACGCATTTGGTTCCCCAGAGGCAAGTGATCGAATTGGTTTTGAGCCTAGCCTTTACCAAGGCAAGTGGTTCATGCCGAATCGAGAAGATTTACGGAAATGTATTTCTAAGATTGAGTCCCATCATCGCTACAAAGCTGGCAGCGGCGGCTACTACCGCGGTGCTTATCAATTCTCAAAACCGCTGACCCGTGGCGTTACCTGGATGATGCAGCCGGAAGTGAGGAAGGAAATGGGCGATTCTGGCGTCGACCTGGTCAAAAAGTTACGCAAAACACCCATGAATAAGTGGAATCGCTACTGGCAGGATCGGGCTTTTTGGACTATCTGGAGTGAAGGCAAGGGTAAAAATCACTGGAGCGTAGGCAGGGGACGCTGTTTTTAGTCTTCCGCTCGCTACTTGGGTGGACCGACGGGAATATTTGTGGCAATCGGCCTTAACGTTTCCGCAAAAAAGTCATTGCCCTTGTCATCCACGACCACGAATGCCGGGAAGTCCACAACGTCAATCTTCCAGACAGCTTCCATTCCGAGTTCTGGAAAGTCCAACACTTCAACCTTCTTAATATTGTCTTGCGCCAACCGTGCAGCCGGCCCACCGATTGAACCTAGGTAGAAACCTCCGTTGTCCTTGCAAGCACGGGTGACCGCATTGCTGCGGTTACCTTTGGCCAACATGACCATTGAACCGCCGGCTTTTTGGAACTGGTCAACGTAGGAATCCATCCGACCTGCGGTGGTTGGACCAAATGAGCCAGAGGCCATTCCGACGGGGGTTTTTGCTGGACCCGCGTAATAGACCGCGTAATCCCGGAGGTAGCCGGGCATTGCCTCGCCACGATCTAGCATTGATTTGATTCGCGCGTGCGCGAGATCACGCGCAACGACGAGCGACCCGGTGAGTGCAACGCGAGTGCGAATGGGAAGTTTGCTCAACTGTTCGCGGACCTCGCTCATTGGTGCGTTGAGATTAATGTGGACCGTTGTGTCATCAAGATGTGTATCTTCAACTTCGGGCAAAAAATGTGCAGGCTCTGTTTCAAGTTGCTCAAGGAATACGCCCTCTGGCGTGATTTTTGCCTTTGCTTGCCGGTCCGCCGAACAGGAAACTGCAATTGCGACTGGGCAAGAAGCACCATGGCGTGGCAACCGAATAACACGCACATCGTGGCAGAAATACTTTCCACCGAACTGGGCGCCGATTCCGAATTCCTGCGTCTGCAGGAAGACTTCATGCTCCATCTCTAAGTCGCGGTATCCGTGGCCATAAATGGAGCCGTGGACGGGAAGCTCGTCCAAATAGTGCGCGGATGCGAGCTTTGCGGTTTTCAGTGCGAACTCCGCGCTGGTTCCCCCCACAACGATCGCGAGGTGATATGGCGGACAGGCAGCCGTCCCGATAGAGCGCAGTTTTTCATCAAGAAATGACCTGAACTTTGCTGGATTCAGAAGTGCAGCAGTCTCTTGGTACAGGAAACTCTTATTAGCGCTTCCACCACCCTTAGCCATGAAAAGGAATTCGTAGGACTGGTTTTTATGTGGATCGGAATAGAGTTCAATCTGAGCGGGAAGATTCGTTCCGGTATTGCGCTCCTCCCACATGTTCATCGGTGAAAGTTGGGAATAGCGCAGGTTGAGCTCGGCGAACGCATTGAATACCCCGCGAGAAATGTCCTCGCTGTCTTGGCCCGGCGTGAGTACGTATTGGCCCCGCTTGCCCATAACGATCGCAGTTCCAGTGTCTTGGCACATGGGCAAGATCCCACCGGCAGCAATGTTTGCATTCTTGAGAAGGTCGAGGGCAACAAAACGATCATTTGGGCTGGCCTCGGGGTCATCGAGAATTTTTTTAAGTTGTGAGAGGTGATCGCTGCGCAATAGATGCGAGATATCGCGCATGGCGGCAAAAGTTAATGCGGTTAACGCGCTGGATTCAACCCGCAGGAATTCGTGGTCACCGAGTAGCTCGACGCTCACGCCTTCCGTTGATAAAAGGCGGTAACGGGTTGAGTCATCACCGAGCGGCAACTGGTCGGTGTAGGTGAATTCACTCATGGGATCACACTAGGCCGAAGTAGTTCCTGCACTTTCCACCAGCCCGTTGTTCCGACAAGGAAACCGTCAGGTGTTATCAACCGAATGAAACCGGCACAATCACTCAGAAATCGGTGAGAAAAGCGACCGTTGAATATTGCGAGTTGGGGGCGTAATGGTGCTCGCTTTTGATTTCGCGAATCGTTTTACTTTTACTTCGCATGACAATTGAGTTGGTTGTTGGTCCTTGGGGACTGTAACGGACACCCTGTAGTAATTCACCATCTGTGATTCCCGTTGCGCAGAAAAAATTATTGTCACCGGTCACCAAATCGCGAGTTCCCAGTATCCGGTTGAGGTCGTGGCCCGCGTTAATCGCCTTATCCCGCTCTTGATCAGTAGTTGGCCAAAGTTTGGCCTGGATTTCACCACCGAGCGCGGTCATGGCGCACGCGGCAATAATTCCCTCGGGTGTTCCACCAATCCCCATGAGAACATCAATGCCGGTATTTGGCCGAGCGGCCATGACGGCCCCTGCGACGTCTCCGTCAACAATGAATTTAATGCGAGCACCAGCTTCCCGAATCTCACGAACAAGCTCGTCATGTCGCGGTCGATCCAGGATGCAAACGGTCAATTCGGAAATCGACTCACCCTTTGCTTTCGCAATTTGCTCGAGGTTCCATGCGGTGGGAGCTTCGATATCGATTGACCCGGCAGCCTCAGGACCAACGACAAGTTTCTTCATATAAAAAACAGCACTCGGGTCAAACATCGTTCCACGCTCGGCGACGGCAATGACAGAAATCGCATTGGGCATACCTTTCGCTGCCAGTGTTGTTCCATCAATGGGGTCTACGGCAACATCCGCTGCTGCACCACTTCCGTCACCGATCCGTTCACCATTAAACAGCATCGGCGCTTCATCTTTTTCCCCTTCTCCGATCACCACAATTCCATTCATGCGGACTCCGCTGACCATGGTGCGCATTGCATTCACGGCAGCTCCATCGGCTCCATTTTTGTCACCTCGACCCACCCATCTCGCCGCGGCCATTGCGGCAGCCTCGGTGGCTCGTACTAATTCAAGAGCCAGATTTCGCTCGGGAACGGCTGCAGGCTGTGCTTCATGTCCACTCATGGGCGCAGCGTATCGGTGTTGAGTGCGCCGGAACCACCTTGATGATCCATTATTGGGGAATGAGTACGCCAGTCCCAACGGGTAAACCCAATGCCCGGATGCGCCAAACGGTTGGCGACATGGTGCGTTCACTTGCCGTAGTCCTCGGAGCTGTCGGCCTACTCATGCTGGTGACTTGGCGTCCAGCTCCGGACCCTATTCGCGAAGTAGACCCAATTCCAGTGTTAACACTCGCTAACGCCCAAGCCGAATTCCCTGTGGTAGTCCCCGAAATTGAGGGGTTACGTGCGACGAGTGTCCGGTGGGAGCCAACGCAGTATTCACAGGAAGAGCCCGTTTGGCATGTTGGTTACGTCACGGTGGGTGATGAATACTTAAAAATCACGCAGTCGGCGGCAACGAACGAGGAATTTTTGAAGAATGAACTGATCGGTGTTATCCCAGAAGGCGAGAAGTTAATCGCAAATAAGACTTGGTTGGTTTTTGACGGTTCCGATTCTCGGGCGCTGGTCAACGTGACATCGGAAGCAACGACGGTTGTGAGTGGCACAATCCCAATGCTCGAACTAGAGGCGGCGGTAAATGCGCTCGTCACTAGTCCTTCATCGGAGTGATTCGTTCGCTCGCGGCGTTGAGCCATTTTTCACAAACTTGAGCCAGTCCCTCACCTTTTTCCCACAGGGCGAGCGACTCCTCGAGACTCTGCCCACCACGCTCAAGTTGCGAGGCGATGCTCGCTAGTTCATCTCGCGCCTGTTCGTACCCGGGATCTTCAGTTTTAGCCATTGTGATTCCTCACTATTTGGTCCTCAATCGGGTTGCTGAGAATTCTCCGACACTCACTCGGATATTTACCACTTGACCTGCTGATAACTGGGACTCGTCACGGACAATCTGTCCGGTATCGTCGTGGACAATCGCGTAGCCACGTTCGAGTGTTGCCGCAGGGGAGAGCGCCCTAATTTGCGCGCGAAGATGTTTAACGGTGGTCAATTCGGAGTCAATTAAATGAATTAATCGCTGCCTCATCCGGATACGCATCTCACTCAACTTTAATCGGTTCATTTCCAAAGCACTGGAGATCGAGCGCATATTTCGTTTACGAAGATCGGCAAGGTTCTTGCGCTCTTCAATGACCGAAGGAACTATTCGCTTCGCTGCGTCCGTTGGAGTTGACGCCCGCAGGTCAGCAACGAAATCCAGCAGAGGAGTGTCCTGTTCATGTCCAATTGCGCTAACAATTGGAGTAATGGCCAAACTGACGGCACGCACTAAAGCTTCATTACTGAAAGGAAGTAGGTCCTCCATGCTGCCACCCCCTCGGGTGATCACGATCACGTCGAGTCCAAGAGCGTCTAGATCCTTAAGTGCCGCGGTGATTTCGCCGACGGCGCTGACACCCTGCACCGCAACCTCTCGAATTTCGAAATCCGCGGCTGGCCATCGTTCCTTTGTATTTTTGAGAACGTCATGCATGGCGTCACTCTGTCGACCTGTAATCAGTCCAATCCGCCTAGGCAGAAAAGGAAGTGGTCTTTTACGCTCGGGTGAAAAGAGCCCCTCTGCAGCCAATTTTTCTTTCAGCGCTGCTAATTGAGCCAGTAATTCCCCAAGACCAACCGCTCGAATTTCGCGAGCCACTATTTGTAATGACCCCTGTTTAGCCCAAAAATCACATCGACCGTAAATAATGATTCGTTGTCCCTCAACGAGGGGTGGATCCATCGCTCCAATGAGTGCCGAGTTCACCATTATCTTGAGTGAGAACTCAGCATCGGTGTCACGAAGTGTGAGGAATTGAACATTGGCCCCCGGCCGAACCCGATACTGGGCTACCTGGCCCTCAATCCAAATGGAACTTAACCGATTGATGTAGTCGTGGAGCAGGTTGGAGATCACGCGTACCGGGGCGGGTGATTGCTCTGAAGTCTCCAAGGCCACCAGCGCAGCCTAAGCGGGGAGTAGGTCCTATGCCTACGATAGAGGTATGGCTTCAGCAAAAAAAGTACTTTTGGCGGCCCCTCGTGGATATTGCGCAGGAGTTGATCGCGCGATTCTCACCGTTGAGAAAGCACTGGACCTCTACGGCGCCCCACTGTATGTACGCAAAGAGATCGTTCACAACAAGTTCGTTGTCGAGTCTTTGGAAGACAGAGGCGTAATTTTTGTTGAGGAACTTGACGTTGTGCCTGAAGGTTCAACGGTTATTTTTTCGGCTCACGGAGTGGCCCCGAGTGTGCACGCCGAAGCCGCCGAGCGTTCTCTCAAAACCATTGATGCAACCTGCCCGCTGGTAACGAAAGTCCACGCTGAAGCAAAGCGTTTTTCCAATGAAGGTCTCGACATTATTCTGATCGGTCACGCTGGTCATGAAGAAGTCGAAGGAACCATGGGTGAAGCCCCCAACTCCATCACTTTGGTTCAAAACCCCGAAGAGGCGCGTAATCTACAAGTTGAAAATCCAGAAAAACTCATTTGGCTTTCCCAAACAACACTCTCAGTCGATGAAACAATTCAAACAGTCAACGTTCTCAAAGAACGCTTTCCCGAAATGGCGAGCCCACCGAGTGATGACATTTGCTACGCAACGCAAAACCGCCAAACCGCGGTGAAAGCGATGTCGCCTGATTGCGATGTCGTGATTGTGGTGGGTTCGGGGAACTCCTCGAATTCAGTACGACTCGTCGAAGTAGCACTTGATGCCGGTGCTAAATCTTCCTACCGCGTTGACAGTTTCCGTGAATTGAAAACTGAATGGGTTGAAGGCGCTTCAACCATCGGATTAACAAGTGGCGCATCAGTTCCCGAACTTTTGGTGAATGAAGTTCTCGGGTGGCTAGCCGAGCATGGGTTCATTGATTGTGAAGAAGTACGTACGGCCGAAGAAACTTTGATGTTTGCGCTTCCACCGGAATTAAGACGCGACATTAAGGCCGCAGCGGCAGCTCAGTAGGTAGCCAAACTGGCCCCGCGTAGTTGCTAACGCAAAGACCTGCGACGAAAGGCAACTACGCCAAGCGCGATGATTGTGGAACCAATTACCCAAAACCAGTTATTGCCTAAAATAAAGAACACAGAGATGAACCTATTGATGAGTGACGTGTCCGTTACGTTAATTTGACCAACGGTTATGGCCATAACAAAGAAGGCGATTGCGGGGGCAAATATCGCCTGGGAGTCATCTTGTGAGCGAACCGCAAGACTCACAAAAATTGACACGGCCAACAGCCCAACTCCAGTGAATGCGCCGGGCTCACCGCCAAAAATCAATACGTCCAGTAGGCCGACAACGAGGGTACACCCGATTGTGATTCCATAAATCCACAATGCGCCGAGAGAACCGAAAACTGCGCCTCGGCCCGTCGAGTGAATCCGCTTTTCCTTGGGAGCTTCGGGGGCCGGGATATACCCGTCTCGGCCGGGAGCTGGTGCATGTAAGGCGATTCCACCTTGGCTAACGTGCTCGGACTTTAGGGGGGAGTTCACCCGCTCAAGACTTCGCAACTTTGTCGTTCGACTCGTGGGCAGGGCAAGCAATGCGTCCTCGTTGCCTTGGACTCCTTGGCTTTTAAACACTCGCCCGGTCTCCACGGGGCCGGCCGAATCGGTTTTGACCTCGGGGGGTTCTGTCGCAGGCGCGTCGGGGCGAAAGAGCGCCTCGTATTCGTCACCGGGTTGGTCGTTCACAGGAACAGGTTATCTAATCTGATTCCGGGAGTTCGGATGCTAAGACTTCAAGGCTCGGCGTTGCCGAAAGCTCACTTTCATTTTTGACTCCGCGAACCCCAAGATCGGTCAACGCGCGACCCGTTGGCCGAAGGCGAGTTTCGATGGATCGAACGGCGCCGTTGTAGTGGCCAACGGCTGCACCGAGGGATTTGCCCAGGCTAGCAATGTGGCCAAGCACGACGTCAAGCCTCGAATACATTTCTTGTGAGAGTCTGGCGATGTCCTGGGCTTGCTCCACCATGTCACTGTTTTGCCAACCGAGTGAAACAGCACGCAGTAGCGCAAACAATGTGGTCGGCGTTGCAGGAACAATATTCCGAGTGAACGCAAAATCGAGGAGGTCAGGACGCTGATGAAGGGCCGCTTCAAGTAGGGATTCCGAAGGTAAGAACATAACAACAAAGTCAACAGATTCGCTAACTTCTGAATTGTAGGCTTTGCGTCCAAGTTGTTCAATGTGCCGAATAACCGCTTCGGCATGGGCGCTCATGAGCGCGTCAATTCTCTCCTCCGACTGATTTCCCGCACTACGCAGAAACGAGTCCATGGGGGTTTTTGCGTCAATCAAGATACAGCGTCCATTAGAAAGCATCACTTGAAGATCTGGTCGCAATCGACCTTGCGCACTGTCAATTGTGTTTTGATTGAGGAAATGAACTCGGTTGATCATGCCGGCTGCCTCAACGAGACGCGTGAGTTCCATTTCGCCCCATTGCCCGCGGGCACCGGAACGGCTCAACACGGAGCTGAGTTGCTGGGCTTGGGTTCGCACTTCGGCGACCGATCGAAGAAGGCTCTCTGATTGGTTGGCAAGGGACCGAGTGAGTTCAATGCGAAGGGCCGCCGAAGACTGCGCCGAGGAGATTTGCTGGGCTGAGACAGAGGTTGCGATCCGATCAATTGCGTCGGAGAGTGAAGTCAATCCAGATTCAAGTTCGGGTACGCCCGAGGAGCGAGTGCCACGTGACCCCAAGAAATACCCAAACCCGATGCCCAAAAATACGAGTGCAATTGCCCCAAGAAGAACCACAACTGAATCCACGTCCCGATCCTGACACGCACGACCGACATTTAGCCTGATTGATGCTCAATCTAGACTTACGGCCGTGGGATTAACTCTTGGAATCGTCGGCCTGCCCAATGTGGGTAAATCAACTCTGTTTAACGCTTTGACAAAGAACGATGTCCTTGCCGCGAACTACCCCTTCGCAACCATCGAGCCAAACACCGGAGTCGTGGGTGTTCCCGACCCAAGGCTCAACGACCTGGCTAAAGTCTTTAAGTCTGAAAAGATCATCCAGGCAAGTGTCACTTTTGTTGACATCGCGGGAATCGTCAAAGGCGCCTCCGAGGGCGCGGGTCTGGGCAACAAGTTTCTCGCCAACATTCGTGAATCCGACGCAATCTGCCAGGTGCTTCGAGCGTTCACAGACGACGACGTCGTCCACGTCGAAGGTCGAGTTTCTCCAAAAGAGGACATGGAAACAATCAACACCGAACTCATCCTCGCGGACATGCAATCACTTGAAAAGGCAATCCCGCGTCTACAAAAAGAATTGCGCCTTGATAAATCAAAAGCGGTGGTACTCGAGTCTGCTGAAAAGGCTCAAGAAATTCTCAACGAGGGCAAGACGCTATTCAGTGTTGGTTTTGATTCGGAACCAATTCGCGAATTGTTTCTGCTCACCGCAAAACCATTTGTCTATGTTGTCAACGCTGACGAAGCAGAGTTATCAAATGCAGACTTTCGGACCGAGATGAAAGAACTCGTCGCTCCCGCTGAAGTCGTTTTCTTGGACGCAAAAATTGAGTCTGAATTGGTAGAGATGTCCGATGAAGAAGCGTTGGAACTGCTCCAATCAGTTGGCCAAACCGAATCAGGGCTCAAAGCACTAGCGCGAGTTGGCTTCGACGCCCTTGGACTTCAGACCTACCTCACCGCCGGCCCGAAGGAAGCGCGCGCCTGGACAATTCCGCAGAATGCAACCGCACCCGAAGCCGCTGGCGTTATTCACACCGATTTTCAAAAAGGGTTCATTAAAGCCGAAGTTGTCTCATTCGCCGATCTGATGGACGCCGGTTCCATGAATGAGGCGAAAGCGCGCGGCAAGGTCCGCATTGAAGGCAAGGACTACGTCATGGCCGACGGTGACGTGGTCGAATTCCGTTTCAACGTTTAAAAGAATAAACTAGTTGCCAACTAGATCACCTTAGGTCAAAGTATCAATATGGCACTCACGGTTGGAGCTTTTGAAGCAAAGACGCACCTCTCGGACCTTCTGCAGAAAGTTGAAGCGGGGGAACGGGTCACGATCACTAAACACGGGCGCCCGGTAGCCAATCTTGTGCCGATTTCAGAACCACCCACTTCACGAGATTGGAAATCCTTCTGGGAGCGGGTAGATGCACGAGCCCCCACAACAGGTGGGCCAGACTCGATTAAGTCCGACATCGAAGCGGGCCGATTGTGAAAGTTTTATTCTGGATGCATCTCTCGCATTGGAATGGTTTAACAGTGGAGCCTCGCGGGAAGTGCTCGCCAAGCGCAGCCTGCTAGAAGATCATGTTGCACTGGTTCAC
>FUWD013230595.1_pt1 | contig 59266 bp, 59 predicted proteins | sample 1063281 | NCBI WGS metagenome assembly FUWD01 (sample SAMEA79048168, study PRJEB19326) | metagenome | biome: marine | reverse complement strand
GATCACTCCACGCGCTCTACTTTTCGGTGAGGCACCTCGGTGAGTTCAGTGGGCGGGAAGTGTTGCCATCACTTCAGCGAGGGCCCGAAAAGCTTGCCCTCGGTGCGAGAGCTCGTTCTTATCCGTGGGCGCCATCTCTGCTGAGGTGATGGTGAGCCCCTTCGGAATAAAAATGGGGTCATACCCAAAACCCCCTGCGCCACTCGGGCCCTCCGCCAAGGTTCCCTCCCACCGGCGTTCAATGACATATTCTCCCTGGGGAGTGACATAGGCCGCAGCGCAGACGAATTCGGCGCGACGGTCGGTGATGCCCAACATTTTGGATAACAAGAGCTCCGTGTTGTCCTCATCCTCACCGCTTGGGGAATATCGGGCGGAGTGGATTCCCGGTTCCCCGCCCAGGGCGGGGACTTCGATCCCCGAATCATCCGCAATCGCTGGTATTCCTGAGTCTTGAAACGCGGCACGCGCTTTGATGAGCGCGTTTTCGTAAAAGGATGCGCCATCTTCGACCGGCGCCTCCCCTGTTGCGGGAATCAGGTCTATCCCCACCAGCACCGGGGAAAGAATCTCGGTGAGCTCACCAATCTTGTGGGCGTTTCTGGTCCCCACCACAATTTTCATCAGCTAGTTGGTTTCCAGTGCTTCGCGCTGAATCCGGGAAAGTTCCGCCGTCCCGAGCAGAGCTAAATCGAGTAGCTGGTTGAGTTCTGAACGGTCGAAGGGTGCCCCTTCGGCGGTGCCCTGGACTTCCACAAAGGACCCCCGCCCTGTCACCACCACGTTCATGTCCGTTTCGGCGACAACATCTTCGACGTAGGCAAGGTCTAACAGGGGAACGCCGTCAACAATTCCCACGCTAATGGCGGAAAGTGAATCGGTGATGGCCTGGGTTTTCTCGGCAACATGCCCGTGGGCTTTCGCCCAGGTCACAGCATCCACGAGGGCCACATAGGCTCCCGTGATAGCCGCCGTTCGGGTGCCACCGTCGGCCTGCAATACGTCGCAATCCAGCACAATAGTGTTTTCCCCTAAAGCATCCAGGTCAATGACCGCCCGCAAGCTCCGACCAATGAGTCGGGAAATTTCGTGGGTGCGACCCCCTATTTTGCCTTTCACTGATTCACGCCCCATCCGCTCATTCGTGGAGCGCGGCAACATCCCATATTCCGCGGTGACCCATCCTTTACCCGAGCCTTGAAGCCACCGGGGCACTCCGGGGGTGAAAGAGGCGGTAGCAAGAACCTTGGTGTTGCCAAAGTTTATGAGGGCGCTTCCTTCGGCTTGTGCACTCCAACCCCGCTCAATCCCGACGGGGCGAAGCTGATCAGGGTTTCGTGAGTCGGCGCGAGTCATGCGGTGTCCTTTGGTTGGGTGTTGTCGATAGCGGAGCGAAAATCTTCAGCTCGATGCTGGTAATCACGGTAATAACCGAAGCTTGGAGCCCCCGGCGAGAGCAGAACGTAGTCGCCCGGTTGTGCCAACATTCTGGCCCAGACAAGCGCCTCCTGCATACTCTCCACGGTGGTCAGTGTCACCTCTTCACGATGCCCCACCTCCGCAAGCGCTGTGCGGAAAAGCTCCACAAGACTCGCACCGGAGCCCGGTAACCCAATAATGTGGCGTGGCCTTGAGGCAACCACCTGATCCACGAGCGGTTGGTAGTCAACGCCACGATCAAATCCGCCCACCAGCCAGACCATTCCCGGCGATGAGCACGCCTGCAGGGCAGCAATCGCCGCCTGCGGGTTTGTGGCAAGGGAGTCGTTGATGAAGAGGAGCCCACTGGGGTCTTCGATTCGCTCCAAACGATGAGCCAGACCGTCAAATTCGGAGAATGCTGGACCAATGGCATTGTGGTCAAGCGCGCCGGTGGCCTGCGCTCCCGCGAGGGCGAGAAGCATATTGCGGTGGTTGTGAACGCCGAGGAGCCGGGAGTCTGCCGTCGAGTAGAGCCTCTTATCCCCGTGGCACAGCCACGAGTTATCACCCTCCGCTTCCAGATGCCACGGATGACCTGTGCCGACCCACTCCACCTCTAGCTCAGGAAAACGCGATGTCAGTTCGTCACGCAAGACTTCATCGTCACCGTTTGCCACCACTTTTCTTGGACCATGGGCGGCAATGCTGAGTTTGTCGGCAAAATACTGGTCAGACGACCCGTGCCAGTCCAGGTGCTCCGGGAACAATGCTGTCAGGACCACCACGTCGGGGGAAACCTCCAGGTAATGGCATTGGTAACTGGAAAGTTCTGCCACCTGTCGCTCGAGCGGATCAATTCCCTGCAAGGGAATTCCCATGTTGCCCCCCAGGCTCACGGACTCACCAGAAAGCTCCAACAAACGGTGAATCAGAGTGGTCGTGGTGGATTTACCTTTTGACCCGGTGACGCCCACCAGGGTGGCGGAGTGATCCGCCACAAACAGAGCACTGCCCGATGTCATAGGGATACCCAATTGCTGGATGAACCGATACAGGCCGCTCGTTTTGGCGATACCGGGAGACATCACCGCGAGGGTGGCGGTGGCGACAGCCTCCGGAACGGGCGTCTCTTCCCCACCGATCACGAAAAGCGGGATAGCGTCCCCCCAGGTCGTGCGAAAACGTGCGGCGTGGTCACCTTCGACCCCTTCCAGCGCCATCATCACCGGTGGCGGTGTGAAACGTTGGAGGGCCGTGGCGAGAGCTGACCCTTCGCGCCCCACCCCCACAATGAGAACCGTGTGGCGTGCCAGATCGGCTAAACCGGTAACTGCCTTAGGCAAGGATGGTGCCTAAATGCTCAAAGCGGTTTGGCATCACCAACGCAGAGTCACGATGACCCATTACTTGCTCTTCAAGATCAGGGTGGGGGTGCTGAAGCTCGGGGATTTCTTCCACCAAAACTTTCACCACTGCTGATTTTTTCCAGTCCTCTTGGCTTGCAATCCAGGTGAGCGCCACCATGGATTCTGCTTGCTCCCCAACACACTCAAAGGGCCGGTGCTGGTGCAAGCCCAATAGTGCCCGATACCCTTCGACCTGGCTGAGGTTGTCCAAAAGGTTGTCGGCAAACATCCGAGTAAGGGCACTCGAGGCCATGAACGGGGCCAAGATGAGAAAGATAAAGCGACATTTGTCGCAATCGGCGCACCAGCGTGCGTCATCAACACCGCGACGAAAAGCCCGATTGCAACTGGTAATTACGGGGTGGTATTCCCTCAGGCTAGAAAAATAACGCGCAATCTGAATCTCGCTGTAAGGGCGCAGCAACGAGAAATACGCGCCGGCGGAAAGCCCCGCCTGCGGACCCAACATGTCGTGCAGAAGGCCTTCTGCCTCCTCAGATTTGGACCACTGGTGGTTCACGTTAACGCCGTCCCAGACGAGTGTCGCCTCTGAGGCGGACGCTTCAAGGGACATGACAACAGGTCCCAAACCAATAATCCGGGCTTGTACCAGCGAGATGAGCGAATTAATCGCGGTCACCGGAACGTGACCGTTCAGGGCGCCTTCAGCATTGAGCTCCAACACCCGTTCGTCCAGGTCTCTGGTGGCCGAAATGATGGGGTGTCCCTTAATTCTCCCCACCCGATACATGACTTGGTTGGGGTTCACCGCAAATTGCACCGGGTGCATTCTGGCGGCCGCCAGGAGCTCCACCGTGACAACAGAATCTTTCCCACCGCCAATGGGTACCAGCGGGTCGCCTTCCGGGGTGACATGGGATGCGACGGGGAAAGGTGTGGCACATCCGCCCGGCACCACAATTTCTGGCTCCAGAAGTCCGGTGAGCTCGTTTCGGTACGCAAACTCCGCTAACCCGTGTGCGATGACAGCTCGAAGGTAGTCAACGCCCACTTCGGTCATGCCAGGCTGAGAAATCACATATCGGGGCGGGGCGGCCACTTTGTAATAGCTGAGCCCGATGACGGCACCGAGAATGGCGACCAGTCCTTCAACCCGGGGCCAATCAATGGCGTGACCCTCTCGCACAGGGGTAAAAGTAAGCGACTCACGGAAGGTTTCACTGTGGTGAGGGCCCCACAGTTCAAAATCAAAATCAACCCGAGTATGTGCTCGGTCTATGCGGGCAGCCAGGTAACGAAATTCGGTGAAGACGTGAATGTCGAACACCATTCCTGGCGCACCTCCTTCGTGAATGGGCAAGGGTTTACACCGTGCCGGGTGCCCCCATTCTAGAGTGCTGGCCAGCGATAGGCTTGGAGCGTGTCTACCGCGCTGCTAACGGATCATTATGAGCTCACCATGGTGGATGCGGCGAGGGCATCGCACCGAGCCGACCGCCTGGCCGTGTTTGAGGTGTTCTCCCGGTCTTTGCCTGGTGGGAAACGCTACGGAGTGGTGGCCGGAACTGCGCGACTCATCGATGCTGTAGCGCATTTTCGTTTTCACCAAAACGAACTCGAATTCCTTTCCCGGCACTCGATTGTCGGCCCCGACACCTTGGAATGGCTTGCCAACTATCGCTTTAGCGGAACCATTCGGGGGTACCGCGAAGGAGAGATTTATGTCCCCGGGTCCCCCATCCTGCAGGTGGAGGGGACTTTCGCTGAAGCCGTGCTGTTGGAAACCCTGATACTGAGCATCCTCAACTACGACTGTGCGGTGGCGAGTGCCGCCTCACGAATGGTGCAGGCTGCCGGGTCCCGCGACCTCATCGAGATGGGGGCGAGGCGCGCCCACGAGCAGGCCGCCGTTGCCGCCGCTCGGGCCGCATACCTTGCCGGGTTCTCCGCCACCAGTAACCTCGCAGCCGGTGAAGCGTATGGCATCCCCACCAAGGGCACCGCCGCACATTCTTTCACCCTGGTGCATGACAGCGAGGAAGAAGCGTTCGCGGCACAGATTGCGACGATGGGCCCTGGCACCACGTTATTGATTGATACCTATGACATGCGTCAGGGAGTGGAAAGAGCGATTGCGGTTGCCGGCACCTCCCTGGGTGCCGTGCGAATTGATTCGGGAGACCTCCCGGTGGTGGTATCTCAAGTCAGAGCCCACCTTGATGAGCTCGGGGCTAAAGACACCAAGATTGTGGTGACCAATGATCTCAACGAACACACCATCGCTGGTTTACGGGGAGCCCCCGTGGATGTTTTTGGCGTGGGGACCAGCGTTGTTACCGGGTCTGGTTTTCCGGCAGCAGGGTTGGTATACAAACTGGTGGCTCGCACCGATGACCAGGGTCACTGGATTCCCGTTGCTAAGAAGAGCTCCCATAAAGGCAATCCTGGGGGAACAAAAACTGCGTACCGAATTCTTGACTCCGGTAGTGCCCGCGAGGAGCGCCTGGTTCTCGGCACACACTCACCACCTCAGGGTGGAAGAACACTCTCACACGATTATGTTCTCTCCGGGGTGGCGCAGCATGAAGGGACCCCAGGAGAGCTGCTGGCGGCGGCCCGCCAGCACCACAGCCAGGTGATTGCTGAGCTTCCTGATACCGCATTTTCGTTGAGCCCCGGTGATCCTGCTTTCCCCGTCTCTCTCGTAGGAGAGGAATAATATAAAACTATGGCAGGCGATGAATCCGGCGGCGGAACAGATGTGCTCGATCGCGAGTTAGTAAAACTTCTCGAAGAAGAACAACTCGATGAGGGCGACCACGACCGGTATTCCCACTATGTAAAAAAAGACAAAATTGTCTCCAGCGCCATTAGTGGCAAACCGGTAATCGCACTGTGCGGCAAAAAGTGGACTCCCGGCCGCGACCCTGAGAAATTCCCGGTCTGCCCACAGTGCAAAGCAATTTATGAAAAGCTCCGCGACGAGTAGTTAGCCCAGCTCTTCCAACTGAACCTCGACGGTGTAGGAATTGCCGCCTCGCACGTACGTCATCGTGGATTGGGTTCCCCCCGGCAAATTCCGTACCTGAGCCGTTAGATCAATCCGGTTGGTAATGGGCAGACCGTTGAAACGGGTGACAATGTCGCCCGCTCGGACCCCCGCAATTTCCGCAGACCCCCCCGGTGTGACGCTATCGATGTAGGCGCCAGTCACGGTGGAGGTGGGGATGGATTGAGCGTCTGTGACGAGTGCCCCCAGAAGTCCGTGACTAGCGGAGCCCGTCGCGATGATTTCTTGCGCTACCCGGTACGCCAGGTTTCCGGGAATAGCAAAACCCAGACCAATGCTTCCGGAGCTTTGCCCGCCGGTAGAAGCAATGGCAACATTCACACCGATGAGCTTCCCGTCACGATCGAGGAGAGCCCCACCAGAGTTACCGGGGTTGATGGAAGCATCCGTCTGTACTACGGGAATGGAAATAGTTTGACCGTTGAGGGCCGAGTTGCCGGGAAGGTCAAAATCAAACTGGCCATCTTCTTCCCCGGGGGCTTGTGAGGCCCCCACGGTAATACTGCGGTTGATGGCCGAGACAATTCCGGAGGTGACGGTTCCTGGCAACCCCAGGGGGGCGCCAATGGCGATGGTTTGATCGCCCACGTTGAGGGCCGAGGAATCCCCCAAGGGCATGACCGGGAATGGCCCGTCGTTGGAAATTTTTACCACCGCAATGTCAGCGATGATGTCGCGACCCACCACGGTTCCTTCAAAGAGGCGGCCATCGGAAAGAGTGACACGAATTGCCGGTTCGTCATTTCCTAGCGACACCACGTGAGCGTTTGTGATGAGGTGGCCCTCTGCCGTAATGATGACTCCCGACCCGCTTCCGGCACCGTTGGCACCCGCTACTTCGAGGGTCACCACAGAGGGCACCGCGCCAGCGGCAACAGCGGTGATTTCACTGGCTTGAAGTGGTGCATTCACCGTGATGGTGGCGGGCGATGTTACTCCGGCTGTGACCAATCCACGAGAAGACAGGTTCCAAATTGCAAAAGCCCCACCCGCCGTGCCACCCAGCAGGCCGCCGACAAGGAGTGCTGCGGTGACAAAAACACCCAAACTTTTCGCTCTTTTTTTATCTTCCGTGATGACCTTGCTGCGCTCCCCGGCAACACTGTCAGCAACACCCTGATACACCCCGGCGGCAAAGGGAGAGCCGCGATATGCCGAAGGTGGGAAAGCTGACGATACGGGAGGGGAAGGTTCTACCGCCGGTTCACTCTCCGCAGCGGGCTGTGGTGCGGATTCGGGTGCGGATTCGGGTACAGATTCGGGTGCGGATTCGGGCTGCGAGGCCTTGCGCTGTTCTCTTCGGGAGGCTTCGGGCAGGGAGCCACCTTCGCGAGGCTCCTCGGAAGTCGTCATTCTCGGGGTTCCTTTCGACATCACGAAATGTCGCGATGGGGACGGGGTAAAAGGTGGCGGTATCTCCAGAATACCCGCCCCTACGCCTAACATCTGCCGTCAACGAGCGAACTGGGTGCACACCCCCGCTCCACAAGGACCGAAGTTACCCTCAACACGGCGAGCATTTGGGAGCCGGCATCCCGCCACACGACCCCTGGAATTGAGCGAAACGCTCCCCCGTCAAAGCGGTAGGAGGCAACGTAGCCGACCGTGAGGGAAACCTGATATGTCCCAGGCTGTGAATAAACATGGGAGGTTTCTGTCGGGGAAAACTGCGCACCACCCCAGGATTTCCCCGCAATCGAGAGCCTGGCGGTATTTCCATCACCAAAGTTCCAGACGTACTGTGAGGGTTGAAAGAGAACTTCAATCGGCCACCCGAGCAACTCACCGGCTTCCCGTGTTTCCCCGACCAGGGCATACATATTGGTGGGCACGCGGGGGATACTCCACCCCGCTGGCTCGAGGACAATGGAGGGTGAACCGGGGCTAAAGTTTCTCAAATCGCTCGCCTGAGAGGGTGGTTCAGGGGGTGTCGCCACCGCAGCAGGCGGGTCCTTCGAGGGAGATTGGGCCCGGCAGTAACCCGAAAGCTTAATTTCACATTCCGCGCTTCCAATAATGGGTTCTCGAGGCGGCGGCGGTGACCAGAATGAGGAGGGTGGAGAACTCGCTGGCGCCGAATGGCCCGGTGCGCCCTCGGAGGTCTGTGACGCTCCGACCGTAGCCCCCGTATTATCCAACTCGGTCGTGATGGTGACACATTGCCCGCTGGAGTAGGCGGACTGCGGGCATTCGCTCGCTACGGCCGGTGACAGAGGAATCACCACAACGGCGATAATCATCCCCCCGATCGCGCTGATTTTCAACATTCGTACACCCCCCACCAGGGTTCCCAACTATCAACAACAAGGGAATCTGTTGTCTCGCCGACCAACCAGGCCTGGACGGCGAGCGAATTACCCCACGTCACCCCGGGTTGGCTCAAATACTCCTCGATTTGGTCCCATTCGGAGTCATCGCCCTCAAAATCTTCGTACGCGGGATGCCATTGCCACACCACCTCCGGTGGGTCTTCATATTCTTCGGGAAACACAAAGAGGTCTGTTCCCTCGACACACATCAGTGCCCCCACTTCCACACTCGCCGTGCGGGTCAGGTGTGCGCTCTGAATAATCAGGGAATGTATGCTGGTTGCTCCCACAGAGCGCAAGCCTTCGGTCTCATAAAACTGAAACCCCGCCCTCTCGCGCACCAACCAGCTCTCACTCACTAGGGGCACTATTGCCGCGCTATCACGACCACCGTTCGCGGTAATCAGGTCGGTAGCGGCGAGGTAGCCTTCCACCACCTCTCTCGTTTCACCCTCCACCACGGAGTAAAAATCTGGCGGTAAGTCACGGGATATTCCCCGAGGTGGTGACAATACCGTGGCGGCAGGATCTTCCATTACCCGATCGGGAGTGGGAGCCTGACAGCCGGTGAGGAGCAAAGAAAGGGTGAGACCGAGAACGCGAAAGTGCACCATGGGCACAGTGTAGGAAGAGAGCGCTCCCGGACGTGCAGGTTATCCACACGCCACCGATTCGCACTGTTTGAGGAATGCTCTATCTTTAGGTAACGCGATGCCACCGAACCCTACTTTTTAGGACGAGCACTGTGACCGATAACCCGGATTACGCCACCGCCGATGTGGACCACCTGCTGACTGCCGCGGAAGATGTGTTTCTGGCGGGGGGAGTTTCAGAAAACTTCCGTGAACAAGTGTCATTACGCAGCGGTATCCCCCTCGACGTCATCACTTCTCTCTACGGTAACCCCCTAGATTTACCGGTAGCGATGCTCAATCGTGAGTTCACCCGGATGTATCAGGGGATCCTCACCAATATCGAACGGGACCCTCGCGGGGGCTTACTCTCCAGGATGTACACCTACATCTTCACCGAAGTCTACGAACGCCCGGTCTCCAGGACCCTCTACATGGTGGATCGGAGCGCCCTCCATGACCTCATGGCACATCAACATGCCAGAAACTATGTGCCAAGCACACTCATCCAGAGGGAGCTGATGGAGAACCTTCAGAAAGCAGGCATGGTGAGACACGATGCTGACCCTGAGCTGGTGTCTTCCGCGATTACGGTGATGTCTGGTGGGCTTGCCCTCACCGCTCCGCATCCAAATTTGGGCGAAATTGTGGAAAGTTTGATGGGAATGCTGGGGGCAACTTTTGACGCCGATGTCGAGGACACCACGGCTGGAAAACAGGTGTTCTATTCGTGGGCGACGTCGTTGGACACCGCCATCCGCGGAATACCGGCCCTTTAGTCGTCTTGGATAACCCGGAAACGTCGGGCTTGGGCCATCGGGTTTGCCAGGCGCACCTCATCAATGACCCGCCGGTCGACACCCACCCTGCTGGTCTCAGTCCCCTCTCCCAGCCGAAGGATTGACCTCCCCCACGGGTCAATGACCTGCGAAAACCCCACAGAATGGGGGGCCGGTTGGTCCACCGCAATCACAAAAACTTGCCCCTCAATAGCCCGTGCCTGAAGGAGGGCATCCCAGTGAGCCGCTTTGTGTTCGCCGCTCGCCCATTGTGCAGGAACGATGATTGCCGTGGCACCGGCGTCCACCAGGCGACGCGTGACCTCGGGAAAACGCAGGTCGTAGCAGGCCATCATTCCGATTCGTAAACCTTCCCAGCTAAATAACTGCGGGGAGTCAATCTTTCCCGCCAGGACAGCCTCAGACTCCCGGCCACCAAAGGCGTCGTAAAGGTGTAGCTTGTCGGCGCGGGCCACCACCTCACCCTGTGAGAGCGCAAGCATCGTATTGCGAAGTTTCACTTCACCAGGCTCTGCCCTAAGACACCCCACCACGATGGTGACCCCGGTTTCGTGGCTCAATAACCGCACCGCGGCTACCCACTCACCCTTCAGGCTTTCGCCCTGGCTATCTGCGGAAGGGCCTCCGGGTGCGAAGGAGGAAGAATATTCGGGGAAAACCACCAGGTTCGAACCTGCCGCGAGCGCACCCTGCACGACCCCGCGGATTTCTTCGAGGTTATCCCTCGGGTCACGAGCAGGCTGCCATTGGTGCAGGGTCACGACGGGCAGGGCGCTCATGGGCTCCAGCTTAGGCATAAAGCACAGAACCCCTCCGAGGAGGGGTTCTGTGGCACATGGTTGCGGGGGCAGGATTTGAACCTACGACCTCTGGGTTATGAGCCCAGCGAGCTACCGAACTGCTCCACCCCGCGGCGTGTTTCCAGCCTAACACGGTGGAGCAGGTCGATAGTTACTGATTACTGAGTATTAGCGCTCGATCGAGAGCATCGGTGAGACGAGCGTCAGCCTCTGCGGCTGCAACCAAGTCGTTTGCACGGTAGGCCGCCTCCCTCTCCAACAACGCTGCTCTGGCGTCCGCCAGTGCAGCTCGGAGCTCCGTGGAGATGACGATTCCAGAGCCTGGTTCGCCATCCTCTTCCGGCGCGGGAGCAGCGTCCGTGTCGGGCTCGGTGGCAGCATCCGCGTCGTCCGCGGGTGCCGGCTCGGTGTCGAGGACGTCACCCGCATTAGCACCGGAGTCGCCACCAAACAGCGAATCGAGAGCCTCGTTCAGGGTGTCTTCGAAGGCCGTCTTCTCGCCGAAGGACACGAGGATCTTCCGCAACAGAGGATACGAAGTGTCACCCGTGGAGCGAACGTAAACGGGCTGCACATACAGCAGACCGCCACCGACGGGCAAGGTCAGCAAGTTACCGGAAATCACTTCAGTCTGACCTTGACGCAACAGGTTCAACTGCTGGCCCACTTCGGCGTCAGAGTCAAACTGCGCTTGCACCTGACCTGGCCCGGGAACGGTGGTCTGCTTGGGCAATCTCAGCAAAGTCAGCTGACCATAATCATCGCCATAATCAGCGTTCGCGGAGAGGTAACCGTAGAGAACGTTTCTCGAAGCCTCACCGGTAGCGCGCGGGATGAAGGTTGAGTAGAGCGAGAAGGCTGGCTCTTCGCTCCCTGGCATCTGCAGCGTCAGGTAGTAGGGAGGCTGCAATCGAGGGGCTGCCGGGTTAGATATTGGGTCATTCGGAGTCACCCACTCGTCTTCGCTGGAGTAGAAGGTTCCCGCATCGGTGACATGGTAGGCACCGAGGATGTTGCGCTGAACCTTGAACAGGTCAGAGGGGTAGCGAACGTGGGCCAGCAACTGCTCCGACATTTCTGACTGGGGTGCGATGCTGGTCGGGAAAATCTTTGACCAGGCGGTCAACAGGGGGTCCTCGGTGTCCCAGGCGTAGAGCTTCACTTCACCCGAATATGCGTCCACGGTTGCTTTCACCGAGTTGCGCATGTAGTTGACGGTGTCAAACGCCAGCTGGGGGGTTGGGCGGTAGGTGTCTGCAATTGCTTCGGACACGTTCACCGGGGTCGAGTACGGGTAGTCGCTGGTGGTGGTGTAGCCATCAACAATCCAGACGACTCGACCATCCATGACGGCGGGGTAGGGGTCGTTGTCAAGCGTGAGGTACGGAGCAACTTTCTGCACCCGTTCCGCAGGGGTACGGTCGTAAAGAATCTGAGAATCGGAGGTGATGGCATCCGAAAGGATGATCTGCTCGGACTGGAACTTCAGCGCATACAGGAGCTTGGAGAACAACGAGTCGAGCTTGGGTCCGCCATCACCACTGAACGTGTATGTGGCGTTGTTTTCGTTTCCTTCGCCACCGGAGGGGAAGTCAAGCTCCAGGGGAGTTGACCCTTCCGGTCCGCCCACAATCGAGTAGGGCGGAGTGTTCTCACCAAAGTAGATTCGTGGTTCATATTCCCCCAGAGTTTCCGAAGCCGGTATACCCGACTCAATGAAACGAGGTTGGCCGTCCTCGGTGCGCTGGTTTCCATACGCAGCCACCATGCCGTAACCGTGGGTGTACACAATCGTGTTGTTGTACCAGCTTTGAGAGTTCAAACCATCAAGGTTGATTTCACGCGCAGCCAGCACGGTGTCAGTCTTTTCGCCATCGATTACATAGCGGCCAACATCCAAGTACTGCGGGAACTGGTAGTACTGACGGAACTGCTCAAGCTGAGAGAACGCATCGGTGACCAACGCGGGGTCGATGATGCGAATATTCGCGGTTGTTTCCGCGTCGGCGCGGAGGGCACCTGCGGAAGTATCGGTGGAGGCTTCATAGTTGATTTCCACCACATCGGCGATGGCATAGGCATCCCTGGTGGCTTCAATGTTTCGTTGAATAAAGTCTGCTTCTAAGGTTCGCGCGCTGGGGTCAACCTGGAAACGCTGAATGAGCGCGGGATACCCGAGACCCAACACCAGCCCGGACACAATGTAGAGCGCTGTTCCCACCACAGCGAGGCGCCAGCGCCCGATAATCGCGGTGATGAGGAAGAGGAGAGCCACCACAATGGCGATACCCGCCATGATGGCGCGGGCAGGAATAGTGGCGTTCACTTCGGTGAAACCGGCGCCAAAGGCGAGGAACCCGCCACTCTCAGACACCAGGGCCGCGTACTGCTGCAGCCAGAGGCTGAGAGCCTGAACGAGGAAGTACAACACGCCAATAATGCCCAGCTGAATGCGCATGGTCCGCGAAATCCGCAGTTCGCGACCGTTCAGCGAAATGGCACCGTAAAGGAATCCCGTGAGGACAGTACCGATCGCCGCGAGAATCAGAATCGTGGAAACAAAACCGAGAACAGCCGTGAAAACGGGAAGCTCGAAGACGTAAAAACCCACGTCAAGACCAAATTCTGGATCAACACGGCCGAAGGGTTCGCGGTTCATCCACAGCAGGAACTGTGGCCACGATCCGGAAGTCCCCAAACCCGCAAACAAGCCCAACAGCGCGGGGATTCCGAGCATTGCTACCCGACGAATGGGGTCGATTATTTGCCGGTACCGGTCGAGTTCGTTGCTGAGCTTGGCATAGACGGGACGGAAACGGTACGCAAGATTGATGGCCAACCACACGGGGATAAACATGGAGATGAAACCGATGAGGAACATGGCCACGGTTCCACTCCAGTTCGTGAGGAGAACCTCGAGGTAACCCAGCTGGTCAAACCACAAAACCTCGGTGTAGAGCGAGGCAAAAAGGAAGAAAGCACCCAGCACCACGCCGATGGCAACAACGGTGATGACGAGGGGGGCGCGTCGGGCATTGAAAAGAGTGGGTGTTGCTTGAGACACGGCGAAGGGCCCTTTCATTGGGTCTGAGATGCCTAGTCTACAAAGAAGACCTGAAGAATTACCTACTCACCTGGACAACGGGGCACCGCAGCCCCGGTACGAATCCCCGCCAACGCCTCCACCGCATCATCCAAATTCGCCACCGGAATCACCGTGAGACCCTGCGGGATATGCCCGACAATGTCGGGGCAGTTTCCTTCCGGGGCCAGAAACCATGCGGCGCCATCGTTGCTGGCTCCATAAAGTTTGTGCCGAATACCCCCGATACTCCCCACCTCGCCTTGCGCGTCAATGGTGCCGGTTCCCGCAATTACCGCCCCACCGGTGAGGTCTTCCGGGGTGAGCTTGTCGACAATACCTAGGGCAAAAATTAGGCCCGCACTGGGCCCACCCACGTTATCCAGTGCAATATCGATTTCTAGGGGAAAGTCATACCGCCCGGACACGAGGATTCCGATCATCGGAACCTGGATTTCCCCCTCCGACAAGCGGGGGATGACCTGAATATCAATCTCTTGTCCCTCCCGCTCCACCAGAACATCCAGCGGGGTGTTCACTCCCGAGACAGCAATAAGGTCGCGCAGTTGCGTCACCGTGTAGACGGGTGTGTCCGCCGCCCGGGTGATGACATCGCCCTCAAGGAGGACACCCTCACTGGGGCCACCCTCCAGTGCCTGGCTGACCACCAGCATGCTGGTGAAGGGGACGCCGGCATAACTCAGTGCCGCGGCAATCGCTTCCTGCTGAGAATTTTCCATGTCAATTTGTGCGGCCTCGCGATTTTGTTCCACGGTGACACCTGGCGGGTAGGCGATATCAACAGGGATCACCGTCCTTGTCGGGTCTAACCAGCCTGCCAGCACATCGCTCCAGCCGGGCAGGCTCTCCGGGTTACCCGAGCGGGTCACGGTGGTCAGACGCAACTCCCCTGTGGTGTCAAACACTTCCTCGCCGGCAATCGAAATGAGGTCGATTGTGGCGTCGCCCACCGTCACAGAACCCAAAGTGTCATAGGTGGGCCCAGGGTTATCAATCACATACGGCGCGGGGAACAACGACAATCCAAGGATGATGGCCCCGGTAAGGGCGAGCATCAGCCATCCCACGCGACGCGAACGACGCTGAACTCCCGGCGTGGGGTCCTCAGACTCAAAAATACTCATGACACGTCTTCCTCAAGGTCAATCGGTAAGCATAACGACACTGGGTGTGGCAAGCCCTCAGCGAAATAATGTGCCCTTTTTCCCCGCCCCCCGATACGGTGAATCCATGGTCGATAAAGACGATAATGACGCTTCGGGTTTTCCCGACGAGGACGCCATGCGCGAAGCGTTCCAACGGTTCCTCGAGGGGAACGAATCTTTTGACCCGGAAGAGCTGCTGAAAGCAGCGGGCATCGACATTAACGGCCCCCAGGTGAAAGCGATGATGCAACAACTGGGTGCCGCATTTGGAGCCGATGGTCTTCTCAAGTCAACCGCCTCCAGGGACCACACCGTCACCGTCGCCGGGGAAGGCCAGGTCGCCCTGGATCCAGCTACCCGCGCCGCGCTGGAGTCTGCGGCGAATGTGGCAAGCCTATGGCTCGGTGAGGTCACAGAAATTGCTGAACTGGGCGAAACACCAGTGATTGCCACCAGAACAGAGTGGGCGAGGCGCAGCCTACCCGTGTGGGAAGAAATTGCGGAACCCGTCGCCATCGCTATCCCCCGCGCCGTGTCAGGCCTGTTGACGAACAATGTCCCGGAGGCTCTCGCCGAAACACTGGGGTCGCTCGCAGGCCAGATGGAAAACGTGTCCAAAGGGCTTTTTCGTTTACAGCTCGCCCAAGTGGTGGGCAAGCTCGCTCAGGAGGCGCTCTCCGGCGGAGATATTGGCATCCCCTTAATTCAGGGGGCCTCAGAATACGACGTGCAGGCGATGCTGGTGGCGCAAAACATGCGGGACTTCACGAGGGACCTTGATGTCCCCCAAGAAGAAGCCGACATTTATCTCGCCGTCCGCGAAGTGGCGCATGCGCGACTCTTTCGCCACGCCAAATGGCTTCGCCTCCACCTGATCAGCGCCATCCGCGATTTTGCCGAAGGCATTCATATTGATTCCGGGGCAATGCTGAATCTTCAGGAAAACTTCGATCCCACGGACACCCAAGCGTTGCAGGAACTCTTCTCCTCTGGTGCTCTCTTGCCGGAGCACTCTGAGGAGCAGCGCAGGGCTTTGGCGCGCTTGGAGCACATGTTGGCGCTCATTGAAGGTTGGGTCGATCACGTGACCACCGAGGCAACACATCGTCTTCCGAAGGCGGGCGCACTCGCCGAGACTATTCGTCGCCGCCGCGCCAGCGGCGGACCGGCAGAACGTGCCTTCCAGACGCTGGTGGGCTTGGAACTGCGGCCACGACGCCTGAGGGAAGCGAGTGCACTTTTTGCCACCCTGGTGACAGAGCTTGGACCCGAGGCCAGAGACGCCCTCTGGCAACATCCAGACTCACTCCCCACCGAGGAGGACCTCGATAATCCGGAGATTTTCCTCGCCCGGCTCAAGGACCCACAGACCACCACAGATGACATGGATGATGCCTTGCGGGATTTGCTGGAGGGAGAAGGAAACTCTTAGGCCTGTGCATATCTGGCGCACACAACGCTCGTTCTTCGCCAGTATCCCCCTATGGCTTCTCGCGTTGTTCGGATTAATTCTCGACTCCCTATGGTGTGGCACACCCCCACGACCCTGCAGATTGGGGTGGACCCGCCCCTGGTCGTGATTGATGATCTCAGCGAGAGCGCACTGCTGCTACTGGAGGGCTTGCGAACCGGGGTGACGGTGACCGGTGCCGCCATGATCGCGAAAGAAGCAGGAATGTCAGCAGAAGAGTCCCAACGGCTGATGGCCGCCCTTGGCCCTGTGCTCCAGGAGCAGCATCCCGCTCCCCCACTTCGCCTCGAACTTGAGGGGAACAGCACGCAGCATGCAGTTTTTTCTCAACATTGGAGGGCGCTCGGCCATCACCTCCTCGAGCGAGGGGATAACGCTGAGCACCCCGCAGAAATGGTGATTCTGGCCAACTACGTTGTGGACCCAGCGCTCTATCGCCGCTGCCTCACACTGGACCGGGTTCACACCCCCGTGGTCTTTCGCGATCAATCAGTTGTCATCGGGCCCCGAATTACACCCGGTCTCGGACCGTGTCTGCACTGCCTATGGCTTAACGAAACGAAACGCTCCCCCCACCATCACGCCATGATGAGCCAACTCTGGCAACAGAGGGCCCCCAGTGACACCCCCGATATGGCGCTGATTGCCGCGTGGCAGGTGCTTTCGCTCCTGGAACAACCCCAGGTGGGTCGGTTTCTCCGGGTGGATACCCTCACCCGAGAGGTCACCGAGCACACCGAAGAATCTTCCCCTGAATGCCTCTGTCGCGACATTCAGGGCAACTAGACGCTGCCGAGAGCCTCCAAGAACCGACTCATGGACCGCAGTCCTGAACCCTCCTTCGAGCGTTCTGCCATCGAAAGAAACAACTCGCGCTGCGCGCGCGTCACCCCCACATAAAACAGACGACGTTCCTCCTCTATGGCGGCATCGGTCACCGCATAAGAAATAGGAAATGCCCCTTCTGCCAGGCCCACCATGAACACAATGGGCCACTCACGGCCTTTCGCCGAGTGAACCGTGGTGAGGGTTACCGCACCAACGCTGGGGGCGTCTCCCGCCACAGCTTTTTCGCTGAGCTCATCAGAAAACTCTGCCACTGTGGTCCCGGGTGTTTGAGAGCGGACCAGATCTCGCAACGCCACCAAATCCTCGTAGCGTGTCCGCTCCGCCCCTTCATGGTCGGGAGCTTCGGGCCCCAGCCCCACGCCAAAAAGGATGTCTTCCACCACTTTTGTCAGGGAGCCCCCGACACCGGCAACGGCCGCTCCACGGATTTCCATCACCGCACGTGCGATGTGGGGTTCATCGAAGAACGGCGTCGCACCGCGAACTCGATAACTGAGTCCTGCGGTTCGTAATGCTTTCTCCAGTAACAAAGACTGCGCACCAAAACGCATCAACACCGCAATATCGTCCGGGGATGCCCCCGCCGCAATCTTCTCCTGCACAACCCTGGCGACATAGGAAGCTTCGGCAGCGTCGTGCGCGGCAATATGCCGGTGGAGCGGCGCCCCCGACGCTGTCACCGGCTCCAAGGTCAGTGCGCCCGGTTTACCCGCCACCACGCTGTTTGCCGCGTGCACAATCTCCGGGGTTGACCGATAGTTTTTCTCCAACTTCACCACCTGAGCGCTCGGGTAGCGCAGGGGAAAATCGAGGAGGTAATGGCTACTGGCGCCCGCAAAAGTGTAGATAGTTTGACTGGCATCCCCCACCACGACAACGTCTTCACGCGGCCCAATCCACAAATCCAGTAGGCGCTGCTGCAACGGGGAAACGTCCTGATATTCATCCACAAGGAGCGAGGTGTACTGGGCGCGAACTTTTTCCAAAACCTGCGGGTGTTCCTCCATGAGCCCCACGGTAGCCAGCAGAACATCTTCAAAGTCAATCCGCGACGCTTCGTCTTTGACCTGCTCGTATCGTTCATGAATGCCCACCATGGCTTCGGCCGATATACCCCCGGGAAGACCACCGTCACGGGCTTGCCGCTTGGCCTGATACTGCTCAAAGGTGAGGCCTTGAACTTTGCGCCATTCGATTTCTGAGGCGACATCCCGCAACAAAGCAGTGTCAAGCGTGAGGTGCAGGCTTTCCAGCGCACGGGCAATTAATCGTCCCTTGGAGGGTGCGATGTCCGGCAAATGTCCACCGGTGATGGTCGGCCAGAAATGTTGCAGTTGGCGCAATGCGGCAGCGTGAAAGGTTCTGGTGGCCACACCCTGGACCCCTAGCCCTCGAAGTCGAGACCCCATTTCAGAGGCCGCTTTCGAGGTGAAGGTCAGCGCAAGAACGTGGTCCGGATCGTATGTTCCCTGGGCAATACCGTGGGCGATACGGTGCGTCAACGCCCTCGTTTTTCCTGTCCCAGCACCGGCAAGAACACACAGTGGGCCCTCCCAGCTGGTGGCGACCACACGCTGGTGTTCATCGAGCCCAGCAAGCGCGTCGGTTGCGGGCACCCTTAGTCCGTCTCGTCGTTCAGCCACGCATCAATCATGGCCCTGGCAATCGAGGGGTGCCCCGGCAGGGTGATGTCAGTGTCCTCCGCTCGAATTGCCGCGCGGTCAAACCACCGCAGGTCGACAATCTCGGTGCCATCCGGTCGCAAATCGTTGCGATGGGAGGGGTCCAGTTGTGCGTGGAACCCCACCATCAGCGATGCGGGGAATGGCCATGGTTGGGAGCCCATGTAACGGGGCTTGTGAACGATAAGACCTGATTCTTCCCACACTTCACGAATGACCGCGGCTTCGAGGGATTCACCGGGCTCCACAAACCCGGCCAGTAGGGAATACCGATGGGCTTCCCAGAGTGCGTTACTGCCTAACACGATGCGGTCTTGGTCATCGGTTATGAGCATGATGACCGCAGCATCGGTCCGGGGAAACACATCACGCCCTGTTTCGGTGTCAACCCGAGTCCAGCCGGCTTGGGAGTTTGTGGTGATGGCCCCGGTCTTCGGTGAAAAAGCATGCGCATCGTGCCAATTTGCCATCGCCAGCGCTTCGATGACCAAACCCGAATCAAGGTCATCCAGAGTGTGAGCGAGTGTGCGGGCGCTCATCCAACGTGACACATCGGGTTCCATTGCTTCGCCGGCAGCGTCATCGAGCACTGCGGCAACAAACCGGGTGCCGGCAGCAATTCCTCGAAACTCTTCGATAGAAACACCGAGATATATTCGGTGGCGAAAAGACGGCAGATCTGCGGGAGTAAAAAGGGCAAGCTGGTTTGATGACCCGGGAGCGAGAAGTGCCTCTCCCCGCCAAATCACGACAACTGCGGTGGCCGGGTCTGCCCACAGGCCCTCCAGAAAACCGGGAATCTTGCGTGACACCGCATCCCGATTCACCCGAGATCGGGCGAGAGGAAGCTTGTCTGTGAGAGACATGTCCGCCCTTTCAAAGAAGTCTGAAATCAAGCCGAGAGTGCACGCTTGGTGGTGTGGCTATCCTGCCAGCCACGGGTTTCGGCGCTTACTCTGGAGTAATGGCCCACACTCCCCTTATGCTATCGGCGCTGGCGACAAGCGCGGTGCCGGGCTTTCAAGCGGTGAGTGCCCAAACACTCTCGACACCGGAGCGCGATGCTGCCCTCGTTCACGATGTCAACAACCGGCGCTGGCTCATCGAAATCTCGCAAACAGAAACTGATGACGCCCTGCATGTGAGGGAAATAGAAGCAGCACAGGCCCTCAGCGAAGGTTTACGCTCACGACTTCCTTTCCAGGTTCCCAAAGTGGAGGGAACCACCGAGGTGGGGGGTCGAGTGTTGAGTGTTGTGAGCTACCTGCCAGGAGCACACCTCACGCCCAAAAATGTTTCCCCCATTAGCGCGGCGAGCGTGGGAGTGGCGTTAGCCGCCCTTCACTCTTTGCCCGCCAGTGGGCTGGCAGATTTTGGACGGATAAGCCATTCGGCGTTGGATAGTTTGCGCGAATGCGCCGGGCTCGTTGACGCTGCCGCCGCCACCGGTGTGCTCCCCCAATCTTTGCTGCGCCGCTGGGAGACTGCCTGCGAGGACCATGGGTTATGGCAGTTCGACACGACGGTAATTCACGGCCAGGTTCACCTCACCCGGTTCCTCTTCGAAGACCACGGCGTGGTTGCTATGGACGGCTGGAGCGAGTTTCGTCGCAGTGATCCGGCGAAGGACCTTGCGTGGCTGACCACCCCGACAAACGCTAGCTTTGGCACTGCCGTTCACACGGCCTACGCGGGGGGCCGCTCCGGGGCCGATCGCTGGTTGATGCAGCGCGCACGGTTTTATGCCGAACTTGATATCGCGAAGTGGTTGCTGCACGGAGTATCAACGGGTCAGGACACCATCATCCAGGACGCCACAGACATGCTCTCGGCACTGAATGACCGCGTTAGCAGCAATATGGATCACGCCTTGACGGCCCCCGTCACCCAGGTGCCACGCAGCTCCTAAGTCAGACTGCGAGCGCTGCTACTAAGTGTGCTTCGAACTCGGGGGCATCCGGCAAATTTTCGGGTGTCACGAGGTGGGATCCCTCCGCATACCAAAAGCTGGCACGAACGGCGTCCACAGGGCTGCCGCTCCACTGAGACCACGCCAGACGATAGGCGGCGAGTTGCCAGGATTTAGCTGCCCACTCTTCCAGGGTGTCCGGTAATTTGCCGGTTTTCCAATCCACAATGTGCACACCGTCCGAAGTCTCAAAAACCGCATCAATCTTGCAAATAATGAGGTGTCCCGCCATCGGTAGGTGAAGTTCAGCTTCCACAGCTATCGGGGTTGACAGCGGGAATTCTGAACTAAGAAATGCTTCTTGCCACTGCGTGATGGAAAGTTCGTCTCCCTCGTCGGTGTCCGCCGCATCCAGATCGAGGCGTGGTCCGGGGAGCGACGCATCAAAGTGGTCTTCCACAAAGCGGTGAAACAGGGTTCCCCGCAACGCCGCCCGATACGGTTTGCCAGGAACAGGCCTGGCCAAAGTTTCTCGCAGGGCCAGAGGGTCCTTCATCAGCCCTTCGAGGGAGGACGCCGGGATTCGAACCGGAAGGGTGATGGATTTTGCCAGGGAAAGGCTCGCCACCATCTCTTCTCTTACTTCTGTGAGGGCGTTGCTGCTGGCCAGGATGTCCTCGCCCGTCCTGGCGAGCGCTTCGGTGACAAGAGCTGCCGCCTGATCAACGACGATTCGCCTGGAACCCAACGGGTCACGAGGCCAGAGCGCAGCCTCCGCCACGGTGGAGGACGGTGGCTCGTCCGGGAAGGGGTTCTCCGGTAGTGCTGGGAGCACACCGGCGGCAATCAGTTCTAGGACAAAACGAGAGGGCTCCCGCACCGTTTTTTGGTGCGCCCAGTAGGACCCAGAGATGAGGAGATGTCTTTTTGCCCGGGTAATTGCGACATACATCAACCGGCGTTCTTCGGCGATTTGGTGATCTGTCATGTCCTCTTTGAACGCTTTTCTGGCCTCCTCTACTTCTTTCACAGTGTCTGCAGAACGCCAGGCAAATACGGGGAGGGAGGCTACGTCACCCCGAAACTCGTAGGGGAGCTCCCCTTCAAAAAGCCAACCCGAGGTCCCCTTCGGGGTGCCCGGGAGCTCACCCTCAACAAGGCGAGGGAGGGCCACAAGGTCCCACTCCAAACCTTTCGCACCATGAATGGTGAGCACTTGAACACACCCGGGTTGGGGTTCCTCGGGTCGCGGCGAAAGATTATCTCTTCTCTCCGCCTCTTCCAACCACTGAACAAAACCGGCAACACCTGCCTCATCGGCAAACGCAAGATAACCCGAGAGTGCCTCCATGAAGGCATTCCTGGCAGCCCTCGAAGAAGCGCGTTGCGGATGGGCTAAGAGTTCAATATCAAGCCCAAGTTCTTGCTCAATGACCACCACAAGTTCTGCTACATCCCCGAAGCGCTGCGATTGGAGTGCGGCAATGACGCGATAGGCGTCCGCTATTCGCGCAAGGCCTGTCTCCGAATACTGCTGACGCTGATGGTGGGAGGGAGGTGCGGTAGCGATGAAAAACAGGGCATCGAGCAAACCTGCGTGGTCCCCCGCGGCGAGCGACGCTTTCACACGCTTGGCCACGGTTTCTTCCCGCTCGTTGCCCTTCTCGTCGCGCGCGATTAGCCACCGCGCGGTGGCAGCAAGAGCGTGGATATCGGCGGCCCCTAGCCGCCAGCGGCCACCCGTGAGCAAACGAACAAGCTCCGTCTCAGCATGGGGGTGGGCGAGAATCCTGAGCACACACACCACATCCGCAATGGCTGGGTCCTCCAGCAAGCCGCCAATGCCCAAGACGTGGACGGGCACATCGCGCGCCATCAAAGCGTCGACAAAAACTTTTTGGTGGGCACGAGCTCGCAGTATCACCGCTGCGCTTGGCGGCGAAGAAGCAGTGGGGTTGGCGAGGTGTTCCGCGCACCATTGCGCCACCTGGTCGGCTTCCTCGCGGAGGGTGGCCGGAAAACGTATCTCTGGTCGGAGCGAATCAGCGCCGTCACGGGGTGTCAATATTCCTGCCCGGGGACCGGGGAGTTCCCGGAGCGGACCCGCAATGTGGTTTGCCGCATCCAAGACGACTGTGCCGTTGCGCCACGATGTCGACAGGGTTGCCGCGGTGACGTGTGGACCAAACACATGGTCAAAATCGACGAGGTTGGCACTGCTCGCCCCGCGCCACGCATAAATGGCCTGGTGCGGGTCCCCCACCGCCATCACGGGGTGTCCCCCAAAAATGTTGGACAACAGCGTTGTTTGGGCGACGGAAGTATCTTGATATTCATCGAGGAGGACTGCGCCGTAACGATCTCTCAGCTGAGCAGCAATCTCGGGGAAGCGATGAATCATGTCCACCCCGAAAGCGATTTGGTCCGAAAATTCCAGGACTCCCCGCAGACGCTTTGCGTGAGCAACTTCGGCGACAAGGGAAGCGAGCATCGGTAGCAGCGCCACTTTGTCGAGAGCTTTACCCACGTCGGGATAGGTGCCCCTCCCACCGGGGGGCAAATCTTTCACCTGAAGAAGATCGGTGACAAACTTCTCGAGATCTTCCGCAGGCACCGGGTTTTCTGCCAAGCGCTGAGAGAGGCGCCGAACCGCGTTGGTTACCGCGCGCGGGTCAAGCCCGCACTGCTCAAGACCGGGGTGTGTGCTGGAAACCACCACCCGTCTCGTCAGCGCCCAGGCGCTGGCTTCGGAGAGTACGGTCGCATCCGGGTCGCGGCCCAGCAAAATGGCGTGGTCTCGGTAAAGCCCGGCAGCAAAAGCGTTGTAGGTCGATACCGTGGGGCCCTCAAACTCGTCCACCACCACGCCCACACCAGCCTCCACCAGGGTGGTCAGGTGGGACCGAATCCGTCGGTGAAGCTCCCTGGCCGCCTTCTTGGTGAAGGTAAGGCCGAGGACACCGGAAGGTGTCACATGGGAATTAGCGATCAGCCAGACCACACGCTGTGCCATTGTTTCGGTTTTTCCCGACCCTGCACCCGCAACAATCCGGAATGTCCCGCCGGGCTCCCCCTCAATGATCAGTTCTTGTTCTGCCGTGGGAACCTCGGGGCCCATCAGCGCTGCCAACTCTCGCGCGCTAAACATCGCCACACACCTGACCAATGGAGTGCCAACGGTGCCGTGCGGGGGTGCCGGGTGGGCCAAAAGCTTGGGGTTCCCCCGAAAATTCGTGAGAGCAAATAATGGCAGCTGCCGCCTCTATCCGGGCCAGAAAGGCGGCTCGGGTGGGAGCATCCAGTGGGGCTTGAGTCGCCAAACGGTAGGTTTTCCCTCTCACTCCACTTTTCACAAACAGTAGAACAGCGCCGGCGGATACCGGTTCGTGTTCTCCCAGAAGTGTGCGGATGTCCTCCGATTCCAGCGCCAACTGATAGCTGAGCATTTGGGGGTTCCCCACCACGGCAGAGTCGGTTTGGTGATTACCGGTTTTCAGATCCACCACCAAAACTTCACCCGAGTCGGTGCTTTCTAAGCGGTCAATACTTCCCCTCATCACCACGCGTTCATGCTCAATGCGAAACGACGCTTCCCGGCCCAGAACTGTGGCTCCAGCATCCCGCCGGTCTTTGGTGTACTCCCCAAGCGCTTCCACCATCCCTCGGGCAAGGCCACGCTGGTAGCGCTCCACCCACCCGGCTTCATACTCCAGTTCACCAAACCGGCGATCAACTTCTGACCACAGCGATTCAACGTCCCCCTCGCTGTGGTGTTCCCACGCTTGATGCAACAGCAGTCCGGCGCTGCGCGACGGGGCGGGGTCGTTCCTCGCCACGGAAGAGAGGAACCAATCCAGGGGTGATTCTTCGAGTGCCGCTATCGCCGAAGGAGAGACCGGTATGGACCCGGTGGAATGCAGCGGCTGGGACGTGCTGATAGGTGCGACACCCCACCACTGGTCAGGGTGGGCACCCTGAAGACCCCACTGGGCCGCAAGCGCGAGATCGGAGACCACCGAATCAACCGCATCACCCTGATCGAGCTTTTCGATAAGTTCCCGGCGCAGTGCGCCCACCACCGAGCGGGTCGATACCGGCGGCGCAGTTTCTGCTTCCAACGCGGTGGCCCGCGCAGCAATTATCTGGAAAAGCGCGCTGGGCTCCGATTCTTCCGAGCGGGTTGCGGTCACCACGAGTCGCCGGGATGCGCGGGAGAGTGCGAGAGCAAAAAGCCTAATTTCGTCATCTCTCACCACTTTTGCTTCATCGATGCTGGCGTGGTCTAGTCCCCGAAGTGTTGTCAACAGGCGGTGCGGTGCTAAGAGGGACCCTCGCAACCGCAGATCAGGCCACACCCCGTCTTCCACACCGGAAACAATCACCAAAGGGCTCTCCCGTCCGACAACGCCGGAGGGAGTGGACACCACCACGGCAGGCCACAGCGGGCTTGGCAACACAACATCTTCGGGAACTTCGGAGTTCAGCAGGGCATCCACGAATACGGCCGGATTTTGACCGGGTGATGTTTCCACAAAATCTGCTGCTTGAGCAAAAAGTGCCACGACCGCATCCAGAGATCGGTGGAGACCAGACTGCCGCGGTCCACTCCCCCGGGCTTTGAGGGCCCAGTTGCGGTGAGCACCAGTACCCTCCCAGAGCGCCCACAACGCATCGGCAACACTGCCGTGGGGGTTGTGGGCGATATCGGCGAGGAGCCCGGCAAGGGTGTGGGCTTTCTGCGCAATGGCGCTATCGAGTAGCGCAAAACCTCCCCGGTGGGCGAGAGCCTCTGCCAACAGAACATCCACAGGTTGGTAGGGGTCTTCGGCGGGTTGCTGTTGGCGCATCGCAAACCGCAACCGCCGCATTTCTTGCTGACTCATCCCCCCGTACAAACCCTCAAGGGCAGCTACGGCGCTGCGGGAGGTGAGGGGCTTGACCCCTAAACCGAGGGCCAGTAATTCAACGAGCTCTCGTGCCGCACTCTGCTCACGAAGGCTCGAACCGCTCATGCTTTGCCGCGCGGGGATACCCGCGAGGGTGAGCTCTCGCACTATTTCACTCACTCGGGCTCCCCGCCGAGCGATCACCGTGATGTCCTCCAGGGCGAAACCTTCGCGCAGTTGTGCGTGACGAATAATTCGCGCAATGTTGAACGCCTCGGATTGCGCGCTGGGAGCGAGCAGGGTCTCCACGCTCGAGGGTGTGTCGAGAGCGATAGCAGCGCGCTGTTTTCCCGCTTGTGCAGCCCCGATCCGTGAGGTCATCTCCGCTACCGATGCACGAATAGTGGGTCCATGGCGAAACACGTGGCTGAGGATTACGGGCGAAACCTGCCATGCCACGGCCAGCGCAGCGTGACCCCCCGGTTCACTGCCCCGGAATGTATTCCCGGCAACATCGGGCTCGCTAACGACGGTTATCCCGACACCCTGGTGGCCGAAGCCTTCGAGCAGGACCAGCCCTGCGTGGGTGAGGTCGTGTGCGTCATCCACCATCACATGGCGCAGGTCCTTCCACCCCGCGGGAAGACCGTCCGTGAGAGCCTGCGTTGCCCGGACAAAAATTTCTCCCGAGTCGAAAGCCCCCGGTCTCGCACTGGCCACAACACGCCGGTATTCGTCCCTGAAATCTGCGGCTGCAACCCAATCGAAACGCCCCACCCGCTCTGCTGCAGCCCGGATGTCGTCGCTGTTAGCCCCGGATTCTCCGGCGCGGGCCATCCACTCGCGCAGTTCTTGCCGGAAAGCTCGGGTGCTGCGCACCTCTGGGCCAAGAGGTGCGGGCCAGTCTGGTCCGGAACCATCTTCTTCATGCCCTTGAAGCAAAGACTGAATGTCTAATTCAATCTGGCTTGCTTTCATCAGATCGGGGATGGGCAAACCTTGCTCCCGGTGAAAATCTTGGACCAGTGAAAAAGCGAGGGCGGCGAGAGACCTCACTCGGGCACCCTGTGTGGTCACACCGAGCCTGAGACCGAGCGCGTCGCGGAGGTGCCCTGCGGCGGCCCTCGTGGGGGTCGCGATCATCAGACTGTCAGCGCTGACGCCCGCCCCGGTCAGTGCAAGAAAACGTTGTTGGAGTAGCTCAGTTTTACCTGACCCGGGCGCGCCCAGCACGATGGCGCGGTGGGACACCGGCGCATCAATAACAGCAGTGGGCAGAGTGTGAGACATCACCTTTGAGGCTAATCCACACAGCTGACGTGCTCTACGCTAGAAGGGTGGATATACGCATCGGAATTATTAATACCCCCCGCGAGCTCGTGATTACGACCGACACCGAGGTGAAAAACTTGGAGAAGTCAATCGCCGAGGGTCTCGCCAACGACAACGGCACGATCCGCTTTGAAGACGAAAAAGGGCACATCTTTGTTGTTCCTTCCCGTCATCTCGCGTATGTCGAAATCGGCGTTGAGAAAATCCGGAAGGTGGGCTTCGCGCCCTAAACCGTGGCCATCAACCTCGTTCTCGTCATCACCGCGGCCGGCCTCATCGGGCTTGCTCTGAGAGTGATTCTGCCCAAACGCGATCGTCTAGGCTTCGCCGTCATTCCCTCCGCAGCCATTATTGGCGGCTCGCTGGGCTGGGCTCTCGCGATGTGGGTCGGAATTTCACCGGATAGCGTGTGGGGCTGGGTGATTGCTCTAGGTCTAGCCCTTGCCGCACCGATCGCTGCGGGAATTCTGCTTCCGCCCCGGCGCGACGCGGCAGACACGGCACTCTGGGATGGTTTGACCCGCTAAGCCGTTAATCCCAGTCGATCTAAACGCCGCGTGTGGTGGGCGAGAACCTCGGTGAAAACCGGTTCGAGTGGCGCGTCGGTGTCCTGAGAGGCAAGCGCGTGCTCCGAGAGCGCGTCACGACAGATCAACATGACATCCCCCACGAGGCGCCGGGACCACAAACTCACGCGTGAGCGATAACGCTCATCAGAATCCAGAAGAGTCCCCAACACCTCCGCCATCACATCCTCATCGCCCTGATCGGCGAGGATTTCCTGAGCTCGGGTAGTGAGCCCTTGCGGAAGGCCCCGCGCCAGAAGGTGCCAAAAATCCCGGGTGAATCCGGTAAGGACATAAGCGGTGGTGAGGTTTTCGTACCATCGCTCACTCGAGAGGCGCTCGATGTGGCGGGACAGCTTTTCACGGGCCGGCGCCAACGTTGCCGGTACGTCATCCACGTACTGCTCTAACAGGTCCAGAAAAGCCCGGTAACGGTCCATGGCGTGCCCGGCTGCCCCCATCAACTTCTGGGAATCTTCGCTCGCCCACGCCTGCTCCGCGCATTCCGCCAACACCCCAATTAGCCGGGATTGGAGCCCCACCGCGCTGGCAAGATAATCCGCTGCGGGTGGCGCCAACGCTTCCACGCCGACTTTGCTCGCAGAGGAGGATGTCCCCCGCTGGGGAAGTCGCGGCTTCACCTGGGGCTTCTTTTTGTTCCAGAAAGCCATGGCGCAAGCTTAGCTGGGGAGCCATCGAGGCTCCGCGCAAGGGTCCGCCAGCTAGACTGAGGAAAAACTATAGACGAGGATTATCTAACACGTGAATTTTTCCGACCTCGGTATCGAAACCGACATGGTCGAAGCCCTCGAAGCCAAAGGAATTATTGAACCGTTCCCCATTCAGGAACAAACAATTCCCATCGCGCTCACCGGCCAAGACATTATTGGACAGGCAAAAACTGGAACCGGCAAAACCTTCGGTTTTGGCCTCCCCCTGATTCAGGCTTTAGGGCCAAACCCCGGACCCGGAGTGCAAGCACTCATTGTGGTCCCCACCCGAGAACTCGCCGTTCAGGTCACCGAGGACATGGTCGTCGCCACCAGCAACCGCAGTACCTCCATTGTCTCGATTTATGGCGGGAAAGCGTATGAAGGCCAAATTGAGGCCCTCAAAGCGGGCGCCCAAATTGTGGTCGGAACACCGGGTCGCCTTCTTGACCTGGCGAGCCAACGTTTGCTGTCCTTCGCCAACGTGTCCGTCATGGTTCTCGATGAGGCAGACAAAATGTTGGACTTAGGGTTCCTGCCCGACGTGGAGCGGCTTTTTGCCCAAACACCCCCCACCCGGCACACCATGCTTTTCTCGGCCACGATGCCCGGGCCCGTGGTCACGTTGGCCCGACGGTTCATGAACAAACCGATTCACATCCGCGCGAGTTCGCCGGATGAGAGCATCACCCAAGCCAACATTAAGCACTTCGTCTATCGTGCGCACGCGCTCGATAAGGATGAAGTCATTGGCCGTATTTTGCAGTCGGAGGGTCGCGGCAAAACCGTGATTTTCACCCGGACAAAGCGGGCTGCGGCGCGGTTGATGGAGGAACTCAACGACCGCGGTTTCTCCGCGGGATCTGTTCATGGTGACCTCTCTCAGGACGCCAGGGAGCGCTCGATGGCAGCGTTCAAGGCAGGCAAGAAAGATGTGTTGATTGCCACGGACGTGGCAGCGCGCGGAATCGATGTTACGGATGTCACTCACGTCATCAACCACACCATTCCCGAAGATGACAAAGCGTATTTGCACCGCGTGGGCCGCACCGGTCGTGCCGGTAAAACGGGGATCGCTGTGACCTTCGTGGATTGGGATGACCTCCACAAGTGGGCCCTCATCAACAAAGCGTTGGAGATGGGAATTCCCGAACCTGTGGAAACCTACTCGTCTTCCCCCCACTTCCTGGAGGATTTGAAAATTCCTGCCGGAACAAAAGGGCGACTCAAATCCACCCCCATTCCCCAGGCAGAAAAGCGTGCAGGCAAACCGCCCCGCGAGCGGGAAAGCGCACCTCGGGGCGCCTCTTCACCCCAGCGAACCACCACGGGCGCTGAGAGCGGGTCCTCGAACCCCCGCCAACGTCAGCGCCGCAGAACCTCCAACTAACGCAGGGGTTCCTGGCCGCTTGCAGCGGCCAGGATTGCCTCAAAATTGGCTTCGCTGGTGGTGTTTTCACCGAGCACGTTAGGTTTTTTTGTGCCGTGAAAGTCACTGGAACCGGTGGTGATGAGATCGAACTCTGCGGCAACCCGCTGGAGCATCTCTTTCCCCTGTTCGGTGTTTTCCCGGTGGTGAATTTCTAAGCCGGCAAGCCCCTGATCGACCAACACCTGGTATCCCGCAAGAATTGCTTCTTCGTCTTGTTGATGATCCACTGCACCCGAGCGGGCACCCGTATAGGGGTGGGCAAGAACAGGGACACCTCCGGCTTCTCGCAGGACGGCAATACCGTGAGCCAACCGCGGTGCATAGTGCGGCACATGGTAGGGGCCATCCGCTCTGAGCGGTCCGGCAAAAGCAGCACTGGTGTCCGGGAAATACCCTTTTTCGATGAGAATGTGCGCAATGTGGGGGCGGCCCGCTGTTGCGCCCACCGGGATGTGGTCGGAGACTTCCTCCCAACTAATGTCGAAATCGGTCTGCAGTTTTTCCACCATCAGTTTGAGGCGGTGGTCACGGTGGGATCGAATCTTGTCGGTTTCTTGTTGCAAACCTGGGTGCAAAGGGTTGGGTAAATAGCCCAGCAGGTGCACACTGCGCGGCGGGAAACCTGACCCTGGTTCCAACACTTGGCAACTGAGTTCTATGGCCGGAATCACGACTAAGCCTGTGCCCGCTGCCGCTTCTGCGGCTTCTGCCCAGCCACTGGTGGTGTCGTGGTCACTGAGCCCGAGAACGTCAAGCCCTGCCGCTAACGCCTGACGGACAAGCTCTGTGGGGCTGTCCGCGCCATCCGAACGAGTCGTGTGGGCGTGGAGGTCAATTCGCAATGGCACTACCCCATGCTAGGTGGCACACTAAGGAGATGGCGAAAGACTCTCCTTCAACCCCGCGCGACAACCGTTCCGCCCCCATCTCTGAGGCTTTCCAAGAATTCATCCAGACCGGGTGGATTGCGCCAGAATCTGTCCCCGTCCCCCGCGCCCCCATCGCCGCTTATGCCGCAACACGGCGCGAATCGTTGAGCGCAGAGTTTCCCGGCACAACATTGGTGATTCCTGCCGGTTCCCCCCCACGACGCTCTAATGACACCGATTATGCTTTCCGTCCGCACAGCGCTTTCACCTATTTCACGGGCTGGGGCCACGTGGCAACACCGGGCAGTGTTCTTGTGGGAATCTGGGAAGACGAACAGCATTCGTGGATTCTTTTGGCCCGCGGCCCAGCACCGAGGACGAGTGACGAATTTTATGCCAACGCTGCCGTTGGCGAATTTTGGACCGGCAGGCGGGCTTCCCTGGAGGACATTAGTGCGGGGTTGGGTATCACCACACTCGAACTCGAACCGGCAGAAATCTCCGCTCGGGTGGGGGCCGCCAGTGCCGTCATTCGGGAAGCAGACCCCCCGCTGACGGCCACTCTGGATGCGCTGCGCAATACCCCGGAGGAAACTTCCCTCGATGCTCTCCTCGCCCAGGTTTCTAGTGAGATGCGCCTGGTGAAAGACGACCAAGAAATTGCGGAACTTCGAAAGGCCGTCGCTGCCACCCATCGAGGTTTCAACGACATCATTACCGCCCTCCCCCGCGCTGTGGGGCACACCCGGGGCGAACGCATCATCGAAGGGGCATTCACGTCCCGTGCCCGACTCGAGGGAAACGCCACCGGGTATGACTCGATTGTGGCCAGCGGGTCCCACGCCTGTATTTTGCACTGGGTCGCCAATGACGGCCCCATTCGCGAGGGGGACCTCCTCCTGGTGGACGCGGGGGTCGAACTCGATTCGCTGTACACCGCAGACATCACCCGGACGATGCCGGTCACCGGTCGTTTCAGCACCCACCAACGTCAGGTCTACGAAGCGGTTCTCGAAGCCGCCGATGCGGCGTTTGACGCGGTAGCACCGGGTGTCACCTTCCACACCATTCACGACACGGCAATGGCGGTGATTGCCCGGCATGTCAGTGAATGGGGGTTTCTTCCGGTGTCGCTGGAAGAAACACTGGAGAAATCCAGCCAGCTTCACCGTCGCTATATGATTCACGGCACCAGCCACCATTTAGGTCTTGATGTTCACGACTGTGCCCACGCCAGGAGGGAGCGCTACCTTGCCGGCATATTAGAGCCAGGAATGGTGTTCACCATTGAACCAGGCCTCTACTTTCAACCCGATGATGAAACAGTCCCCCCAGAGTGGCGCGGAATCGGGGTGCGGATCGAAGACAACATTTTGGTGACCGCTACCGGGGCAGAAAATCTTTCCCTCGGGATACCCCGCACCGTCGCCGAAATTGAATCATGGATGACCCCCTAAGCCCCGGTTAGACTGGGCTTGCCAGCGGGAGTGGTGAAATTGGTATACACGCAGGGATTTAGGTTCCTGTGCCTTCGGGCGTGAGGGTTCAAGTCCCTTCTCCCGCACCAACCAGTCACACCCTAACCCTGCTGCAAGCGCCGGAATTAGAGAGCGAAAAGCACGAGAGATGCTGCCATCACGGCCATGCCCGCGATGACGCCATAGATGGCGAGTTGGCCGCTGCCGTATTGGCGGGCAGCCGGCAACAAACTGTCAATGGAGATGTAGACCATGATGCCGGCGACCACCGCAAAAATCATTCCCAGAATGCTGTCCGTCATAAAAGGTCGCAACACGAGGTAGCCAAGAATTGCGCCGAGCGGTTCCGCCAAACCGGAGATTGCTCCAAACCCGAAAGCTTTGGCCCGTGATTTGGTGGCGTAATAAAGGGGCACCGCGACCGCTATTCCTTCGGGGATGTTGTGAATGGCGATGGCGGTCCCCACCGCAAGCCCCACCTGGGGATCTTCTAAAGTCAAAAAGAACGTCGCCATTCCTTCGGGAAAATTATGCAAAGTGATCGCCAGTGCCACGCCAACACCGGCGCGCAGCAAAGATTTTTCCCGCTGCTGAATGAGCAGGGGGTCTTCCAGCGAGAGGGAAGGATGCCGGTCATCCAGGGAAGGGTGTTCCAGTTCGGGGATAACGCGATACAGCACCGCCATTCCCGCTAAACCCCCCAAGAAAACCGAGCGCCATCGCTCCCTGTCCATAGTCTTCACCGAGAGCGGGTGTCAGAAACGCGACAGATTTGGGGATGATTTCGACAAAAGAAACATAGATCATGACCCCGCCAGAAAAACCGAGCGAAACTGCCAGGAATTTCCGGTTTGTGTGGGAGGCAAAAAGCCCGAGGGCTGCGCCAAGGAGGGTGGCAAGCCCCGCCCCCACCGTCACCAGGAAGGCAAAAAGGACGGCGCTATCACTCACGCCCTAAAGATACCAGCCTTGCTGTCCCCAACCCCTTCAACTTCTGAGGGTTATGCGGGAGGGCGGCACTCCGCGCACCACCAGGAATGAGCACCAGAGAATGGCGGCATGCTTCCGCTGATTGTTCTTCTTCTTTCTGCTGTGATTCCCGCGCCACCGGCAGCACTGTGGAGTTGGCCCACCAGTGGACCCCAGGTGGTGGTGCGTGACTTTATGGCACCCCTCACCCCGTGGGGTGCGGGGCATCGCGGACTTGATCTGGCAGCAGAGAGTGACGAAGTTTATGCCCCCACCTCGGGCCGTGTGAGCTTCAGCGGTTGGGTGGTGAACCGCCCTGTCGTCACCATCACCACACGCGCAGGTTACCGGTTGAGCTTCGAACCGGTCAGTCCCCTGATCGACACCGGGGACTGGGTCACGACCGGGGAACTTATCGGGGTATTAGAGGACGGCCACTGCGCAACCCGGTGCCTACATTTTGGCCTTCGGGTTGGTGAGGATTACCGCTCCCCCCGGCGAGAGTTAGGAATACTGCAGCGAGCAGTGTTGTTGCCGTGGGAGGACTGACTACGCGCGAGGATGTGCGGTGTCATAGGCACCTTTGAGTCGCTCGAAGGACACATGCGTGTAAATCTGGGTGGTGCCAAGGGAGGCATGGCCTAACAACTCTTGAACACTGCGCAGGTCAGCGCCACCATCAAGCAGATGGGTGGCAGCAGTGTGGCGAAGCGTGTGGGGCCCCGCGGGGCCCTCCCCACCAAGATCTGCGAGCAAGCGCGCGACCACGGTGTAGACCGTTCGTGAACCGACCGGCTTTCCGCGAGTGGACAGAAAACAGGTGTCCCCGGATTCTGGACCCAGCAACGCCACTCGGCCCTCCCTCAGATAGCGCTCCAGCGCCAGGGCGGCAGGTTTTCCCACCGGTATTACCCGCTCTTTGTTGCCTTTACCCACGACGGTCACACAGAGCGAAGGGAGATCAATTCTCTGAAGCGTCAGCGAGGTCAACTCGCTGACGCGCATGGCGGTGGCGTAGAGCAACTCCAGTAGTGCCGAATCGCGAATTGCGAGTGGATCACCGCTGGTGGCAGCAACCTCGAGACCTTCCAGAAGGTTCTCCATCTGGGTGCGGGATAGCACCCGCGGCAACGAATGCTGGGCTTTCGGCGTTTTGACCCGGGTACCAACATCACCCACGGTGTGAGCGTTGAGGCCTAACCAGTGTGTGAAACCTTTGAGGGAGGAAACCTTTCGCCGCAACGAAGAGGCAGCTAGCCCCTTTTCGGCCAGCGCCCACACCCACGAACGGCAGAGTTCGGTGTCCAGCTCCGCCACATCATCTACACGTTGTTCGTGGAGGTATTCGAGAAACTGAAGGAGGTCACTTTCATACGCTGTGACGGAGTTTTGTGCCAGCACCCGGTCTGCACTGCGTTGATTACAGTACATTCGCACAGCAACAGCGGGGGTCAGCATTAGGGGGTGGTGTATTCCTGATCTTCGGAGCGGTTAAAGTCTGAATCTTTGCGGGAAAACATGTCTTTGCGCTCCGCAGGCGTCATGGACTCTACGAGGCCTAGGTAACTGGCGTCATACGACATGATTTCGGGGAGGTCCTCAAAGGGTATTGCGGAGAACACGACCTGGTCGGGATAGAAATGAACGAGTGACGCTGCGAGACCTGTGTTTTTTGCCGACAGGATGGTGGTGGCCGGCGCGATGAGATCAATGTTGTAGCAGGCGGCAGCGGCCACCGAAAGCGGAACCCCCGCAAAGGTGGAGAAGCTGGAGTAGTGCAGGTGTCCGGCGAGGATACCCCTCACATCGGTGTTGCGGAGGACATCCGCGAGGGCGCTTTGATTCTCTAACTCGATGAGTCCCATCAGCTCAATGGGGGTGGGAATTGGCGGGTGATGAAGTGCCAGCAGGGTGCCTTTTTCTGCTGGCGTGGAGAGCTCTTTGGCAAGCCAAGCCAACTGGTCACTTGTTAGTTCACCGTGGTGATAACCGGGGACAGAGGTGTCGAGAGCGATGATGCGTAAACCGTTGGCGGAATACACGGCATCTTGGGGCGCCTCGGTGGGTTCGCCGTCCATCAAAATCTGCGAGTATGCGGAGCGCTCATCATGGTTTCCCATGACCCAGACGACGTGAGCCCCAAGCTTTATCGCCCACGGTTCCACCAGGGACCGCAACGCCCGATAAGCCTCCTCTTCACCCCGATCGGCCAGATCGCCGGTGAACACGAGTGCATCGATACTGATGTTGCTGGCAACCAGTCGCTCCATCAGCAACAGCAGCGGGCCGGTGGAGTCCATCACCCCCCAGAGTGGGGCGTTTCCCGCCAACAGGTGGGTGTCACTGATGTGGACAACCCTGTGCTCAGCGGGTGGATGTTGTCCAAAAGTGGCCATGCTCCAAGTTTAGGCGTGAACTTCTTGGAGCCCGGGAAGTAGGAGGCGCACATCTTCTGCCTCCGTGAGGATGCGAGCCCCCAGGTCCCGGGCTAACCGAAAACACCCCTTGGCGTGCCGGTCCTCCCAGCGACCGGGGACAACCCCCACTTCTCTTCCCAACCCCGCCGCGTGATAGGCCGTGTTGATGGCCCCAGAGCGGTGCGCAGCCTCCACCACCACTACGGCGTTTGCGAGTGCGGCGATAAGTCGGTTTCGGGCCAAAAACTTTTCGGGTTTCACCCGCATGCCACACGGTGCTTCCGAGTAGAGCGCACCGCGCTCGGCGATCCGATTCATCAACGCCACATTTTCGGCAGGATAAACCGCGTCGAGTCCCCCCGCCAGAACCACAAGGGGTACTCGGTCATGCACGAGTGCGGCGTGGTGTGCCACCGTGTCGATCCCGGTAGCGCCTCCTGAAACTATGGCGACCGTGTCGCACCATGCTCCCTGCACAATGCTGGTGGTGTGACCTAGCCCAGCACCGGTGGGACGCCTGCTTCCCACCACTGCCAGTGAGACGGGGTGCGCCGCCCAGATAGTGGGATTTCCCCGCACCCACAGGGACAGTGGTGCTGATGGGCCCAAGTCGTTCATCGTGGTGGGCCAGGCACGGTGAGACGAGTCGAGCACCTCAATTCCGGCACGTTGCTGAAGGTGATAAGAACGCGCGACTTCGTCGGGGTGGTACCGCGCACGCCAGTGGCGTAAATGGGACCCATCGAGAGGGTGTGACGCACGGCCCAACCCTGCAAACACTGCGGCGCTGGTTCCCGAACCGGTGACCAGCCCTAACGCTTTTTCTGGTCCCCATGCCTCGCAGAGAGCCCGGGCAAGGGGATCCCCCGGATCGGCAAGAAATCCCCACGCGATCTGTGCCGTGGTGAGGGGGTCCATCCCTGCACACTGTCAGGGACCGGGGCCAGCCTCCGCTAGCGTCACAGTAGCTGTGGAAGAACAGTGCCCAACGGAATCTTGGGACAGATTATTCGTCGAGTGCGAGCTCCGAAGGCAGTTTCAATTCTTTCTTACCCAGCTCCTCGACATTCACGTCTTTGAAGGTCAACACCGTCACCTGCGAGACAAAACGGTCGGAGCGATACACGTCCCACACCCACACGTCCTTCAACGTGAGTTCAAAATAGAAATCCCCACCCCGGTCCACCACTTCACGGGTTACCTCGTTGGCAAGGTAGAAACGTCGCTCAGTCTCAACGACATAGCGAAACTGGGACACAATGTCGCGGTATTCCCGATACAGCGCTAACTCGACCTCGCGGTCATAGTCATCAAAGTCCTCGGGTTCCATGTGCTGGAGTCTAGTGAAAAGGCGCTAAAAATGAATCCACGTGGATCGATGCACCGGTGTCACCCCGTGCTGCAGGATTGCGTCGCGATGCAACGCGGACCCATAACCCTTATGACGCTCAAACCCGTACTGCGGGTATTGCTCTGCGTAGCGAATCATTTGCTCATCCCGATTAACTTTGGCAATCACCGACGCAGCCGCAACGGACACGCAATCGCGATCGGCTTTTTCCCGTGTCACCACCGCCAGTGGGTGGGGCAGATGCGGGGTGACAAAGTCGTGGGACCCATCTAGTAACAGCACAGCAGGCCCTAGGGACACGCCTTGAGCCACAAGCTGGTGCAAACCTCGGACCACCGCAGTGGCGAGAGCTTTCACGATTCCCCCGTCATCAATTTCCTGGGGGCTCGCCTCTCCCAGGGCGCGATGGGGAAAATATCCGGTAATAGCTTCGGCCATTGCGGGCCTTTTCTTTTCACTGATGGCCTTGGAGTCCCGCAGCCCTTCAGGCCAGGAAGTGTGCTGGGGCTCCCACACCACTAAGCCCACAACGACGGGCCCGGCGAGTGGGCCCCGACCCACCTCATCACACCCGATCACTCGCGGGTAGCCTTGCGCATGCAAACGCCGCTCCACTTCGAGTGTTGGCTCTAGCGCAGGACTCAGGGTTGTCTCGACTCTATTTCGGCAAATACGGCAGGGTAATGGGAGAGCCATGACCAACGATCTTGGGGCCACGAAATGACGATGGCGCGGCCGACCACATTCTCGAGAGGGACAAACCCGCCACCGGGTTTATCCACGTTGCGTCGGGAATCTGCTGAGTTGTAGCGATTGTCCCCCATCACCCAGAGTGATCCTTCGGGGACAATAACCTCAAAGTCGTTACTGCTCACCTTGGATACACCCTCGGGAAGTTGAACATAGGTTTCCGCCAACGCCACACCGTTAACGCTCATCGCACCGAGTTCATCACAGCAGACGACCGTGTCCCCCGGGAGGCCCACGACACGCTTCACAAGATGTTGGTTGTCATTCTGACTACTCAGCCCCACAAAGACTGATATTCCGTTGAGGACGCGGGAGAGCGGGTCATCCTCACTCACCCCCGACTGCTGGGAGAGCCAGCCACCAGGATCCACAAACACCACCACATCTCCGCGGTTTAACTCAAATACGGCCGGCGTGAGCTGGCTCACAATGATGCGGTCATCCCGAATCAACGTTGATTCCATAGATTCCGTCGGAATAAAAAATGACCGAATCAGGAATGACTTGATAAGAAAAGACACCACCAACGCCGCTAACACGATGATGAGCGCATCACGAAGGAAGCGGAGAATCATCCCCATGGGCGACCTCCGAGCTGAGCCCACAGCGGGCGATGTGTGATTAGCGCTTAGGAATCGCGCTTTTCGCGGATTTTTGCTTTCTTTCCCCGCAACTGGCGCAAATAGTAGAGCTTTGCGCGGCGAACGTCACCGCGGGAGACAACCTCAATGTGGTCAATGATGGGAGAGTGAAGAGGGAAGGTACGCTCCACACCCACCTGGAAGCTGACCTTGCGGACGATGAAGGTTTCCGTCACACCGTGTCCGGAACGGGCGATAACGACGCCCTGGAAAACCTGAATACGCGAGCGAGTGCCCTCCACAATGTTCACGTGGACTTTGACGGTGTCGCCGGCACGGAACTCAGGAATGTCGGACCGAAGTGAAGCCTGGTCAACGAAGTCGAGCTTCTGCATGATGTCTCTTCTCTGCGCCGCCACAGGTCGCGCGCGAATATAAGTAAAGGAAGTGAAGCTGTGCTCCCACCGAAGTGGTGTGCTTGTCCCCTGTGGCAGAGGCGCACTGTGGCACAAAGGTTTATTCTGCCACACATTCGCCCCACTCTCCATACCGGCTAACCTGGCTTTAGGTAACGAAAGGAAGTCGCATGGCCTCCCACAATCGAAATGGGCTCGCGGGCATGGCGCCACGAAATATGCCCATCCAGCAGCGCAGTGCGCTGCGCCGGAACGCGCTCATCGACGCAGCTGCCGCTCTGATCGACAGCGACGGGGTTGCCGGAGTCACCACCACCGCTGTGGCGTATAAGAGCGGGTCGTCTGTTGGGGTGCTCTACCGATACTTCCCGAACGTCGAAAGCTTGTTGAAGGCGTTGGCGATGAGAAACCTGGAACGCTATCTAGAGCTCGTCGCTGAGGGAAGCGACCGCTCCCCCGATGAACCCTGGTCGTCCTGGGACAACACCTTGGATTCCTATGTTCACCTTTTTCGCACGGAACCAGGTTTTCGCACGCTGCGCTTTGGCACCATTATTGATGAACGGTTTCTGGATGGCACCCTCTCCAACGACACCGTTATTGCGCGGGCCTTCGCAGAGCAAGTGTCAGAAACTCACTCGATTCCTGTCACGCCGGAGATGATGTTCCATTTGGAGGCAGCACTCGCCTTTGGACCCGCCATCGTGCACCGGGCATTTTTATATGACCCCAGGGGTGACGAAAAGTTCATCGAACACGCCCGCGAAGTAGTCGGCAACTATCTGCGGACCTACCTCCCCATCACCGCCTCGTGATTCCCCGACATTCCTCCGCCACCATCGCGGAAATGCGGCCTGTCGGTGCGTTTGTGGCGAAAGTGTTGAGCGAGCTTGAAACACAAGCCCTCCCCGGAGTTTCTTTGCTGGAGCTTGATGAGCGCGCCCACCAGATGATTCGCGATGCGGGTGCCACCAGTTGTTACCTGGATTATCACCCCTCTTTCGGTGGGTCACCTTTTGGAAAAGTGTTGTGCACTTCGGTCAATGACGCAGCCCTCCACGGCCTCCCTTACGGTTATGTGCTCGAAGAAGGCGACCTGCTCTCGCTCGACTTTGCCGTAAGCGTGAACGGCTGGGTTGCCGATTCAGCACTGAGCCTTGTGGTCGGGGGTAACCCTACGGCGGCGGATCAGACACTGCTGGATACCTGTCACCAGGCTCTGCTGGCCGGTATCGACCAGGCGCGGCCAGGCCAGCGTTTGAGTGACATTTCGCACGCAATCGGCGAGGTGTCACGCGGTGCAGGCTACGCCGTGAACACCGACTTTGGTGGGCACGGTGTGGGTCGAACCATGCACGAAGACCCCTCTATTCCCAACGACGGTGAACCCGGTCGCGGACCGAAACTGAAACCCGGAATGGTCTTTGCCATTGAACCGTGGCTCATGGAAACTACCTCCGAGGTTTACACCGACGCTGATGGCTGGACCCTTCGAAGCTCGGACGGTTCCCGTTCCGCCCATGTGGAGCACACCGTCGTCGTCACCGAAGGTGAACCACTGGTGTTGACCGCTCGCGCCTAATCGGCCAGCAAATCAGGGCGCATCGCACGGGTGCGAGCAAGCGACTGCTCGTGTCGCCACGCCCTGATGGCCTCATGGTTGCCCGAGAGCAGGACTTCGGGGACATCTAAGCCCCGCCATTGGCGAGGCTTCGTGAAGGAAGGGTATTCCAGCAGCCCTGATTCGTGGCTTTCCTCCGTCAAAGACTCAGGGTTGCCCATGAAACCGGGGATGAGGCGCACAATGGCTTCCAACATGACCAACACCGCCACCTCGCCACCGTTCAGCACATAATCACCAATGCTGAGCTCCAGGACAGTGGTGGTGTCCGAATAGTGCTCCACAACGCGCTGATCAATGCCTTCATAACGCCCACACGCAAAAACCAGGTGTTCGGCTGTTGCCAACCGGGAAGCGGTGTCCTGATCAAAAAGTGCACCGGCGGGGGTGGGGACAATCAATACGGTGCTGGGCGTGATGACAGGGTCGAGTGCTGTACCCCAGACTTCGGCGGACATCACCATTCCGGCACCCCCCCCCATAAGGCGTGTCATCAACACTCTTATGGACGCCTGGCGCGGCGTCCCGCAAATTATGGACCGACACTTCCACCAGCTGAGACCGGGCGGCTTTGCCCATTAATGACACCTCTAAGGCGTCAAAAATTTCCGGAAAAATGGTGACAATGTCGACCTTCATCCGCTATCCCGCGCTCTCGTCCAGGGGCTCAAAAAGTCCACCCGGTGGGGTAATGCTCACACTCCCCGCGGCAATATCAACCTGGGGGACGAAAGCCTCCACAAAGGGAAGCAAAACTTCGCCACCCTCGGTATCGACCACTAAGAGATCTTGAGCTGGAAAATGCTCAAGCCGGGAAATCGTGCCAAGCTTCACACCCTCGCGCACAACATCTAGGCCCACAAGCTCATGGTCAAACCACGCATTTTTCTCTGTGGGCCTGGTGGCGGGGTCGTGTTCAATCCACAAAATAGCTTTGACAATGCTCTCCGCAGTTTCACGGTCTTCGATGCCCTCAAAGAATGCCACCGGCGAAGAGTTGACTTCCCGAATGCTGACCAACTTTACTGTTTTGCCCCACCACAGTGAATCTGTCGGCACCTGCAGGGTGAACTCACTGCCCGGGGTAAACCGCAACTCTGGGTCATCGGTGTAGACCTCGAGTTTTAGACCACCCTTGAGACCGTGCGCGCGAACCAGCCGCGCTACGCGCAGTTCCACTCGCTCCGGCCGGGGTGCAGTGGGCGGGGAGCCAGAGGGCATTAGTTGTCGGTATCGACTACGTCGACTCTGACCTTGCGGCCATCCGCCAACGCGTTCACCAGGGTGCGGAGCGCCTTAGCAGTGCGACCCGCACGACCAATCACGCGTCCTAAGTCATCGGGGTGAACCCGAACCTCGAGCAGCTCGCCACGAGGGGTTTCCACCACCGTGACACTGACCTCGTCCGGGTTATCAACGATTTCCCGGACGAGGTGATTCAGTGCACGATCAAGCATGATGATTAGGCCGGCTTCACTTCTTCAGCGAGAGTTTCCTCCGCTGCTGGCTCTTCCGCGGGCGCTTCTGGCGCGACGGCTGCTTCTTCGGCTACTGCTTCGACAGGAACCTCTGCAGGAGCTTCTTCGACGGCGGTAGCCTCTGCGGGAGCTTCCACAGGAGCTTCTTCCGCGACAGCGGCTTCCTCAACAACAGCGGCTTCCTCAGCAACGGGGGCTTCTTCCGCAACCGCTGCTGCGACCACTACCTCTTCAGCGGCGGGCGCCTCGGGGGCGGCTTCGGGGGAGACTTCTACTGCTGCTTCTGGGGCGTCAACCTTGGGAGCTTCCTCGACAGGTTTAACCGCCTTCGGACGCAAAACCGGCTTCTTCTTCGCATCAGCGGAGAACACAGCTTTGGGCTCTGCAAACTTCACGGTGCTCTTGGCGTTCTTGTCACCTTTGAAAGTGCCCCAGTCGCCGGTGAGCTTCAGCAACGCTGTCACCTGTTCGGTGGGCTGAGCTCCAACGCCCAACCAGTAGAGCGCACGCTCAGAGTTCACTTCGATAATCGAAGGGTTCTGTGTGGGGTGGTAGAGACCAATTTCTTCGATCACGCGCCCGTCACGCTTAGTGCGTGAATCGGCAACGACGATGCGGTAGTACGGCGCGTGGATCTTGCCCAGGCGCTTCAAACGAATTTTTACAGCCACGTTTCTCCAAGTAGATGAATTGTCATAACTACCAACGATTACGTGGGGGCACAATCGTCAGAGGGTCTAAGGGAGAGATCACACCTGATAGAGGGTCGGGCAATGATCTCCAGCGCCCTATTCTGTCAGATTTTTTGTCCCCATGGTAACCAGAGGGCACCCACCGGCAATTTTGCCTATTTCTTGCCCAAACCGAAGCTTGCGCCCTGCTCTGCGGGGGTGGACGGTGGACCGAGCGCCTCTTTGGCGCGCGTTGCGGGGTTCCCCGACCGGGAGCCCGATTTCTTCTTTGGTTTCTTTTTTGAACTGCCGCCGCCCCTCGCCACCGGACCCATGCCGGGAATCTGGGGAACGCCGCCCTTGGCGACCGTTTTCATCATCTTTGCGGCCTGGTCAAAGCGAATCACCAGTTGGTTGACCTCTGTCACCGTTGTCCCCGAGCCCCCGGCAATCCGGAGCCGGCGGGACCCGTTAAGAACTTTGGGGGTGAGACGTTCGCGGGGAGTCATCGACTGGATGATCGCCTCGGTTCGCACCAACTCGTTTTCGTCAATGTTGTCGATCTGATCTTGCATACCCCTGGCACCGGGGAGCATGGACAGCATCCCCGAGAGTGACCCCATTTTTTTGATCTGCTGAAGCTGGCCTAAAAAGTCATCGAGAGTAAAAGTTTCGGATCGAAACTTTTCTTCCATCTCTTTCGTTTGTTCCTCATCAAACGCTTTCTGCGCTTGTTCGATGAGGGTGAGAATGTCTCCCAGATCCAGGATGCGGCGTGCCATCCGGTCGGGATAAAAAACATCAAATTCGCTCTGCTTTTCACCGCTAGAGGCAAAAAGGATGGGGCGGCCGGTAACTCCCGCCACACTGAGTGCGGCCCCACCTTTGGCATCACCATCAAGTTTGGTCAGCACCACCCCGGTGAAATCCACACCCTCTTGGAACGCTTTCGCCGTGTGGACGGCGTCCTGACCAATCATCGAATCGATGACAAAAAGGACCTCATCGGGGTCGATTGCTTTCCGGATGGCGGTGGCCTGTTTCATCATCTCCGAATCCACACCCAACCGGCCGGCCGTGTCGACAATGACAATGTCATGATTCTTGTCTTTGGCATATTTGATGCCTGCCTTCGCCACTTTCACCGGATCCCCGACACCATCGCCTGGCTCTGGTGCGAAGAGGGGCACCCTGGCCTGTTCGGCGACAATGCCGAGCTGTGTGACAGCACCTGGTCGCTGAAGGTCGCAGGCAATCACGACAGGAGTGTGGCCTTTTTCTTTCAGCCAGGCTGCGAGCTTCCCCGCCAACGTTGTCTTCCCCGAACCTTGTAGACCCGCCAACATGATCACGGTGGGCGGGGTTTTTGCAAAACTTAGACCCCTGGTGTTACCCCCAAGAATGGCCACCAATTCTTCATTGACGATGCTCACAACCTGCTGTGCAGGGTTGAGGGCGGTGTTTACCTCATCGGAGAGGGCTCGTTCCCGCACTGTCTGGGTGAAAGCTTTCACCACCTCCAAGGCGACATCGGATTCGAGGAGGGCGCGACGAATATCGCGCACCGTGCCGTCAACATCGGCGGGCGAAAGTTTCCCTTTTTGGCGCAAAGACGCGAACGTTTGAGTCAAACGTTCGGAGAGGGAGGAAAACGCGACCATAACGCCACAGACTACCAAAAACGTCCCACGAAAAACCTTGCCGGTGGCTCCTATGCTGGAGCGATGGCCCTCATTGCTTTTGGTCCCCACTCCCCGGTGGTAGCGGAGAACGTTTTTATCGCGCCCACCGCCACGCTCATTGGCGAGGTGACCGTTTCGCCTGAGGTGACCATCATGTTTGGCGCAGTGGTGAGAGCGGATCGCGATTCCATCACGATTGGGGTCGGTTCAAATATTCAAGACACCGTGGTAATCCACGGTGACCCAGGTTTTCCAACCCGCATCGGCGCACGGGTCAGTGTGGGTCACGGCGCTATCGTTCACGGCGCACAGGTCGAGGATGATTGCCTCATCGGCATGGGTGCAACACTGCTGAACGGCGTTCACCTGGGTCGCGGTTCCCTGGTGGCAGCCGGTTCGGTAATTCTGGAGGGCACCATTATTCCCCCGGGTTCACTCGTTGCCGGGGTGCCCGGAAAAATACGACGCACGCTGAGCCCGGAGGAAAGTGACGCTATTACCGCCAATGCGGAAACCTATCGACGCCTGGGCGCTCGGTACCGGGAGGAAACTAGCTCGTAAGGGCGCGCGCAAAAGCGGGGGCAGAAAAACCTGTCATATCGTCAATGCTTTCGCCGGAACCCAGCAATTTGATCGGAACCCCGGTTGTGTTTTGAACGTTCAACACAAAACCGCCTTTTGCGCTGCCCTCCGTTTTGCTGAGGACTAACCCGGTCACACCGGCGTGTTCCAGAAAAGCTTCAGCCTGGAGCACACCGTTTTGACCGGTGGTGGCGTCTAAGACGAGGAGTACCTCAGAAATGGGGGCAAGCTTCTCCACTACCCGGCGGATCTTGCTCAACTCATCCATCAGGCCAGACTTTGTGTGTAAACGGCCCGCCGTATCGATGATGACAATGTCGATGCCTTCGGTGAGCGCTTTATCTACGGCCTGGTATGCCACCGAGGCCGGATCTTGTCCGGGTTCGGTGGGGGTGACGATGGGGACCCCGGACCGGTCAGCCCAGACTGTCAGCTGTTCAACGGCCGCCGCACGGAAAGTGTCTGCGGCAGCGATCACCACAGTTCGTCCGGCGGAGCTGATGAACTTTGCGAGCTTCCCAATGGTGGTGGTTTTGCCCACCCCGTTGACCCCCACCACCATAATCACTGCTGGCCGCTGTGTGAGATCTAGGGTCGGGTCGTATTGGGCCAGTTTTTCTTCAATGTTCTCCCGCACAATACCCAGCACATCAGCGGGATTGGTGGACCCAATCCGGGTCATCTCTGCGCGGGTTTCCGCCACCACAGCGTCGGTGACCTCGGGCCCAAAATCCGCGCTAAGAAGGGAGGACTCTAAGTCCTCCCACGTCTTCTCCGTGATTTCCCCCGGGGAGGAAAGCCCCTTGAGGGCACGCCCAAGCGACCATTTGCCGCTCCCCCACGCCATCGGGGGCCTAGTCCTCAGGGACGGGTTCAAACCCGATGACGGGGAGAGTTTCGGATACGGTGGGGCGCTCTGATTGCACCAGGGACAGCACTTCAGAGGTCATGATCCCAATACTCAGCGCTGCCGCAACCCCCACAAGGAGCCATCCTGCGCGTTGTTTTCTCCCCATGCTCTGATTCTAAACCTCTCCGCTATGAAGCCAGAGCGTCCTCTTTGGCTACCCGCTGGCCCACCACCGCGCTCACCCCATCTGCGCGCATGGAGACTCCATAAAGAGCATCCGCAATTTCCATCGTGCGCTTTTGGTGGGTAATCACAATGAGTTGGGAATCTTTACGCAAGGACTCAATCACGCTGAGCAAACGACCAAGGTTGGCGTCATCCAGGGCCGCTTCGACCTCATCAAGAATGTAGAACGGGCTGGGACGCGCCTTGAAAATGGCAATCAACAGGGCGACAGCGGCGAGCGAGCGTTCCCCACCAGAAAGAAGAGAAAGCCGCTCAATCTTTTTACCCGCCGGCCTCACCGACACCTCAATTCCGGTGGTGAGGAGATCATCGGGGGCTGTCAGCGACAGCGACCCGGTTCCCCCGGGGAACAGGGTGGGAAAGACTTCATCAAACGCTTTTTGGGTGTCAGCGAAAGCGTCAGCAAATATTCCCTGCATGGTCGCATCAACATCCTGCATGATGCCCTCAAGGTCCACCCTGGTCTTCCTCAAATCTTCGAGCTGTTCCCTCAAAAACGTGTGGCGATCCTCCAGAGCTTTAAACTCTTCCAACGCGAGTGGGTTCACTCTCCCCAGCTGATCTAACTGCCGTGACGCTTTCGCCAATCGGGCTTCTTGAACACCTCGATCAAAGGGTTTTGCTTCGTCCTCTTCGCTCTCGGGGGGAACCAGGTCGTGGGGTGAATACTCTCTCAGCAGGGTCACCTCATCCAGCCCCAGCTCCTCCGTTACTCGCTCCAACACCGTGGTGCGGTGAAGTTTCTTTTCATAAATCTGCATCTCGAGGGAGTGGACACTCTCGGTGATCGAGGCCAATCGCTGGCGCAGCGACAACTCTTTTTCCCGCAGGTCGGCAAGTTCGCCGTGGTGAGCTTGGCGCTCCGCCTCCGCTTCGAGCAGAGCGCTGGCAGATTCCTCCACCGAACTTTGGGCTAAGCGCAAGACTCCTGGCAAGACTTCCAACACCGCTTTCGCGCGTCGCGCTTTTGCCACCCGTTCGCGATGTTTTGACTCTTCCCGAGCCTGTGCTGCTTCTTCCTCAGCTTTTCGGGTTTGGGCCCCCAGCAGAGCTTCCCGCGCTGACCGCACCGATTGGCGCAAAGCTTCCCAGCCGATACGAGCGTCCACTTCTTCGGTCGCGACCTTGTCCACATTTTCGGCTAACACTTGGCGTTGCTCGTCATCAACATCGGGTCGCTCGGTCGTGCGAAAAACATCACGTTCTTCGAGCGCACTCTGGTACTTCGACGTGGCGACTTCGACGCTCTCGCCCGCCCTTCGGAAGCTTTCTTCCAGACGAGAAATTTCTGCGCGAGCGGCTTCCACCGAAGCCCGAGCGCTTGACACCTGCTCGCTTTGCTCCGCGCGCCTGGCATCGGCGGTGCGGAGTTCTGCGCGAGCGGCACTGACACGCTCCACTGCCGCCGTTTTATTCTCTGTCGCCTCTGTGGCGGCATTCCGGTGGCGCTCAAGCTCTCGTGAGCGAGCGCGAAGTTCCTGGTTGGCAGATTCCCTCTCCGCGGCTAATTCAAGCCGTGATCGGGCTTCGCCCGATCCGGTGGCGACCCGGTGTTCGCCAAACACGTCGCCATCTTTGGTGACCACAATGACTCCCGCGGGAAGAGTGCCACTGACACCCCAGGCCGCCCGCACCGCGGCGACATCTTCCGCGACATAGGTTCCCCGTAGCAGAGCCATCACACCGGCGGGTCCGGTGACCAGCTCCGCAGCGGCAGTAACCCCGGGGATGCTGGTAACTTTCACGGCCGTGGACTCGGCGATCACAAATTCCACACGGGCCGTGTTTTCTCCGGTGCGGTTGCTCACAAGGTTGAGGGCAGCATCGCGGGATTCCACCAGGTATGCGTCGGTCACGGAACCTAACGCTCGCGCGATGGCGGTTTCATACCCAGGTGTCACCTCGAGGGCGTCGGACACCCGGCCCGAAACTCCGGGCTGCCCGCTGAGGTCTTCGTCCGGGTTATCCGTGGTGAGTGCTAGATCCAGTGCGGAGACGGTTGCGGCGAGAGCTTCCTGCTCGCGCTCGCGCAGGTGAAGCTCCTGACGACTCGCCTGCTCCGCTTCTTCCGCGGTGCGAAGAAGTTGTTCCGCCTCGGACAAAGCGCGTTCGTACGCCTGCGCCACAGTGTCGGGCGAAGAATCACCACCACTGAGTTGTTCGAGTGTCTCTTCGGCGGCCCGCGCACGTTCCCGGGCGCGTTCCAGGGACACTTCCTGCCGGGCCAGGTCCTCCTGGCCGGAGGCCACCTGAGCGTGTGCTTTTTCCCCCGCAGCCTCCAGGGTGCGCAGGGTGGAATCCCACGCCTGTGCTGCCTGCGTGACCTCCCTGGTGTGCGCATCGTGAGCGGCGAGGGTGGCGCGTGTAGTGGCCAAGCGTGCCGAAATATTTCCCACCGTGGATTCGTGCGCTGTGACGGCGGCCTCCGCACGGCTGAGGTCCTCCGCCAACGCTAAGAGCGTGTCCTCACTAACGCCGAAACGAGAGCCTTCCACCACCTCTTCTTCGATTGCTCCGGCACGCTCACGGGCGAGAGATTCCAGTGCGGCGAGACCCTCCAGCACCCGCCTCATCGCGTAATCCGTGCTGCGGGCGTTATCAAGTTTTTCATTACCGGCACCCGATTCGAGTTCGGAAATGCGTCGACGATGGGAATCTGCCTGGTCCCCCAGTGCTACGCGCTCCGTGGCGCGCTCCTGCTCAGTGAGGTGGAATGCGTCAATGGCGTCGCTCAGCCCCACCACATCGTCGGCCAGAACACGGGCTTTCGCATCACGGACAATCGCTTGAATACTTTGCGCTTGTTGGGCAATGTCGGCTTGTCGCCCGAGTGGGGTGAGTTGCCGGCGAATTTCGCCGGCAAGATCATTGAGTCGGGTCAGGTTTGCCTGCATTGATTCCAGCTTGCGTTGGGTTTTTTCTTTCCGTCGCCGGTGTTTCAGGATGCCCGCCGCTTCTTCAATAAATCGGCGGCGGTCATCGGGGCTGGCGTGCAGTACCCGATCGAGTTGACCCTGACCCACAATGACGTGCATTTCGCGGCCCAAACCGCTATCGCTCAGCAGTTCTTGAACATCGAGCAAACGGACCGGCTCTTTGTTGATGGCGTACTCGCTGACGCCGTTACGAAAAAGGGTTCGAGAGATGGTCACTTCGCTGTATTCGATGGGCAGTGCGCCATCAGAATTATCGATGGTCAGCAAAACTTCGGCTCGACCAAGCGGGGCTTTGGAGGCGGTGCCGGCAAAAATTACGTCCTCCATGGAACCCCCGCGCAGGGTTTTTGCGCCCTGTTCGCCCATCACCCAGGCAAGACCATCCACCACGTTTGATTTGCCCGAACCGTTGGGTCCCACCACACAGGTGACCCCGGGCTCAAACGCAAAAGTGGTGGGCTGAGCGAAGGACTTAAACCCCTTAAGCGTGAGGGATTTCAGGTGCACTGCCGACTCCGCTTCCGTGGGTTTCTTCGAGAGCTACAAACTTACCGGCTTCTGGGGGTCCTCTGGCATCCAGGGCAACGGTGGGAAGACCGATTCATCCATGGCTCCCGCACCATGATGCGGTGGCATCGGGGGCACGAACTTCCCGCCCGCCCGTAAGCATTGAGGGAATGGGAAAAGTACCCACTCTGGCCATTGACATTCACATACTGTTGGTCAAACGAGGTGCCACCCTCCAGAAGTGCTTTCGTCAGCACCTGTTGAACCGCGTCCACCAATTCCCGCACTTTGCTGGGGGTGAGACGTGCGGTGGGAGCCCGGTAGTGCAGACGTGTCGCCCAGAGCGCCTCGTCGGCATAAATGTTGCCGATACCGCTGATGAGAGTCTGATCCAGAAGCGCCCGCTTTATTTCGGTGTTTTTTGCCCGTAGCCGCCGGCTAAAAGCCTCCCCATCAAAGGCGGTGTCGAGGGGATCCCTGGCAATGTGGGCCACCGAGCGAGGAATTCGGGTATCCGCACTTCCCCACCCCGCGGGGTGGCCATCCCCGACGGGAGCAAGGTCATCAATCGCCATAGAACCAAAAATGCGTTGGTCCACAAAGCCCACGACGATGGGGCTACCGTCCCTGGTTTCCAGCTCAAGACGAATTCTCAGTTGTGTACCAAAGTCGGAGTTTTCCTCCCCCAGCAACACTTGACCACTCATCCCCAGATGGCAGACCAGTGCCGCTGGGGTGCCCGCAAGCGGAACCCACAGAAACTTTCCTCGACGCAGCGGCATCTCCAGCACGCTCCCCTGGAGCTGGTCACAAAAGTCTTCCACCGGCCCGCGATGGCGTTTCAACGAGCGGGCATCGAGCACCTCCACACGGGTCACCGTGGCGCCGGGAATAACCGGTTCAAGACCGCGTCTCACCACCTCCACTTCGGGAAGCTCGGGCATGGAACCTAGTCCTTCACAGCAGCGAGAGCCATACTCGCTGCTGCCAATTCGGCTGCCTTCTTAGAACTGCCCGTTCCGTCGCCCACGGGGGCGTTGGAGGTATCAAAAAAGACGTGGGCGACAAAAATTTTGGCGTGGTCAGGACCGGAATGGGAAATGCTGTACTGCGGGACACCCCTCTGGTGTTTTGCCGCCCACTCTTGCAACGATGTCTTGGGGTCACTAGTTTCACTTCTCGCATCGGCGTCCTCCACCAGGGAAGCCATCAGGCGCTCCACACACTCTGTGGCAGCAACGGGCCCTTTGTCTAAGAACACCGCCGCAATCAGTGCTTCGAGTGCGTCGGCCAGTAACGACGGCTTTTCTCTTCCACCGGTGAGTTCCTCACCGCGCCCCAAACGCAAATACGTGCCCAGGTTTATCCCGAGCGCCACTTCGGCAAGCGCCATGGTGGAAACAATGCTGGCGCGACGTTTTGCTAGTTCACCCTCGGGCAAATCTGGGAACCGGTGATACAGCGCCGCGGTAATGGTTTGACCGAGTACGGCGTCGCCTAAGAACTCAAGGCGCTCGTTATCCTCACCGCCCTGTTCGTAGGCGTAGGAGGAATGCGTGAGAGCGCGAACCAGGATGTCAGGGGACACCTCGACCCCCAACGCTGCCCACAGGGCAGCCGGGTCAAAAGCAGGTAATGGAGAAGCCGAGAGGGCTTCCTCATGTGAGCCCACGTTAGACGTCGGCGACCTTACGGCCCTTGTATTCCATGAACAGTGGCGTTCCCGCACTGTCTTCCACAATCGAAGCACGGTGGGGCAGGCGGTATACCGTCTTGCCACCTTCGGTGGACTTCACCAGTGTTGGCAGCTCAGCCTTCCACGCCGAACGACGGTGACGGGTGTTCGACCGGGATTTCTTCCGCTTGGGGACTGCCATGGTTCTCTTCTTTCGCTTGCCGTTTAGGAGCTCTCGGGATTTTTGTCCTCGAGCAGTTTAGCTAGTTCTTGCCACCTCGGATCAATATCCTCCGAGCGATCTTCGCTCGCCGGGGTGGTCCGTTTTTCCCCGGTTTCCGGGTCCAAACCGAAACACTGTGGTGAACACGTTGGTTGGAAGGGAAGTTCTAGGACTACCGCATCCCGTATAACACTCTCAAGGTCGAGGGCGTCATGGTCCACCGTGTAAGAATCGGGCTCGCCCCCAGAGTACGCGAAAAGCTCCTGAAAATCGACTTGGTGTTCAAAGCTGAAGGTATCCAAACATCGCACACACGACGCCCGTGCGGTGGTGTGCACTTCCGCCGAGACCAAAATGCCCTCGTGGAGCCCTTCAAGACGCACCTCCACGGTCATGGGTGACCCTTCGGGAACCACGGCGATAGCGCTGCCGTACTGCTCTAGCGTGTCAAGTTCGAGGGTAAGCTCGCGCATTTCACCGGGTTGGTTGACGAGGTCTTTCACCCCAACACGAAGGGGGGATGCGGGAGGTCTGGGCACCCTTCCAGTGTAGGAGGGTCGCGCCAGTGGAGAAAACACGGGAGAGGGAACGTGAGTCTAGGGGAGCTCCGTGTGTGCCAGATAGTCCGCGACCGCGGCGGGAACGTAGGGGGTGACGTCTCCCCCAAGGGCTGCCACTTGGCGAACAAGGGAGCTTGAGACGTGTGCGTTAGCGGGATCGGGAAGTAAAAACACGGTTTCTATTCCCGCCAAATTTCGGTTCACAATTGCCATCGGGGTTTCGTAGGTCACATCCACTTGTGATCGGATGCCTTTAACCAGCACGGTGGCGCCCACATCGGTGCAGTAATCCACCAGCAACCCGACACTCCAGGAGGTCACCACAATTTTTCCGGGAAACTGCGCCTCGGCGAGGGAACGCTCCAGTAATGTCACCCGCTGTGCGATGGGGAAGAGTGCTTCTTTGCCGGGGTTGTGCACCACTAAGACGTGCACCTCCTCAAAGAGGCCTGCGGCACGCTCAATCACATCGAGGTGGCCCAGGGTAACCGGGTCAAAAGAGCCAGGAACAACGGCAACGGTGCGCATGCCCCCAGCTTAAGACCCCCGTGTTACCAGCGTGTAACGACGGGCTAAGTTTTTTCTAAATACTCTTCCGAGCCATCATCCAAGTGTCGAGCAATTTCTGCCACCAGTCCACGATGGAGCGAAAAATCGGGGTCCGCGGCAACAATGCCCTCGGCATACTGCCGGGCTGCATCAATCAGCTCGCCATCGCGGGTCACCCGCAGCAGCTTCAAGCGCGAACGAACACCCGATTGACGCACACCTAAAACGTCACCTTCGCTGCGAAGTTCCAAATCTTTGGCCGCAAGTTCAAAACCATCCAGGGTGCTCGCCACAATTTCCACTCGCTCCCGCGCGGTGGTGCCCACCTCTGCGTGTGTTACCAGCAAGCACACTCCAGGATGCTCGCCTCGCCCCACCCGGCCCCTCAACTGGTGTAACTGACTCACACCAAACCGATCAGCATCAAGGATCACCATGATGGAGGCGTTGGGAACATCAATCCCCACCTCGATCACGGTGGTTGCCACCACAACATCGCAGTCCCCGGCGGCAAACCGCGTCATAACTTCGTCTTTTTCCACACTCGGCATCCGGCCGTGAAGGGCTTCGATGGAAACCCCAGAAAGTTCCGGAAGGCTCTGCAACAGGGGGAGGGTTTCCTCCACCGTGGCTAGCGGCCCTCGAGCGGACCCTTCTTGGTCTTCCTCAATATCTTGTTCGTCCTCCACAACGGTGGGGGAAATGGCGGGTGCCACCACAAAAGCTTGGCGTCCCGCAGCCACCTCTTCCGAGACCCTCTGCCATACCCGTGCCAACCAGCCGGGGTGATCCGAGAGCGCCACCACGTGGGAACTAATAGGGCTTCGACCAGTGGGCATGGTGGCAATGGTGGAAATGTCAAGATCACCAAACACCGTCATCGCCACCGTCCGCGGGATGGGGGTTGCCGTCAACACCACAACGTGGGGGTGTTGACCCTTTTGTCGCAACGCTTCGCGCTGGTCCACACCAAACCGGTGCTGCTCATCGATAACAACCAGCCCCAGATCGGCAAACTGAACGGTGTCGCTGAGTAAGGCGTGAGTCCCCACCACCAGGTGGGACGACCCTGATGCTGAAGCCAACAAGGCTTTCTTTTTCGCTGCTGCCGGCAGCGACCCGGTCAACAGAACAGGGTTGAGTCGCGCACTCATCTCGGGACCCAACGTTTTCACAAGGGAGCGAAAATGTTGCGTTGCCAGAACTTCGGTGGGGGCCAACAGGGCGGTCTGACCGCCCGACTGTGCGACCGTCACCATCGCGCAGGCCGCCACCACGGTTTTCCCTGACCCCACCTCACCCTGGATAAGCCGTGTCATTGGGTGGGGGGTGGCCATGTCATCGTGAATCTGGTTCACCACGGTAGTTTGGTCCGGGGTGAGCTCAAAGGGCAGTGATTTCAGGAAAGCGTTCGTCATCTCCCCCGGCGTGCGGCTGATACTTTCCACTTGGCGCTGGAGCAGGCGACGGGACACCAGAGCACATTGCAGGACGAGGGCCTCCTGGAACCGCAACGAGTCCCTGGCGTGTTGCCACTGAGACGCGTCGGTGGGCCGATGGATTTTTTCGAGTGCTTCTGCAAAAGGGAGAACCTTTTCGGCCTGGCGAATATCTTCGGGCACCGGCTCGTGGGGTATTTCCACCACATCGAGAACCACAGCCACTGCTTTGGCAATCTGCCAACTCGCCAGAGTGGAGGTGCTGGGGTAGAGCGGGATGGGTTTCTTCGCCCACTCTTCCTGGGCTTCGTTGCTGGGATCCTCCACAAAAAGTTCGTAGTCGGGGTGGGCCAGCTGTCGAGTGTTGCGATACAGACCCACTTTCCCGGCAAAGATTCCTAACGCGCCTGGTACCAAATCTTTTTGACGCCACGCCTGATTAAAAAACGTCAAGGTCACCAGACCGGTGCCATCGGTGATGACCACTTCCAGGACGCTTCCCCGTTTCTGGCGCATCCCCCGGGTGGACACCGACACCACCTCCGCCACAAGGGTGGCGTGCTCCCCCACGGGAACATCGGCGATGGAGGTGAGCTCGCCCCGGGTGGCGTAACGCCGGGGAAAGTGGGAGAGCAAATCTCCCGCCGTGGTGTAGCCAAAAGCTTTCGTGAACGCCTTCTGGCTGCGGTCCCCGACCAGCGTGGATAACGGGGTGTCCAGGGTTATGCTCACCCCTTAACGCTAGCGCCCCCCACCCCACGCGCCCCCAAAGCCGGCTAGCGTTAAGGGATGACGCGCATCATTGCTGGGGCTGCCGGCTCTCTGCGGTTAGCTACACCGGGAGCGGCCACCAGACCCACGTCAGATCGCGTTCGCGAAGCACTATTTTCCCGCCTAGAAGCCCGCGAGGGGTTCCACGGCACGGTGATTGACCTGTTTGCGGGTTCTGGGGCTCTCGGCCTTGAAGCGGCCTCCCGCGGCGCGGAGAACGTCATTCTGGTGGAAAAAAATCCCCAGGCCACCGCCGTCATCACCGCCAATATCCGGGCCATTCTGCCCTCACTTCCCGAAGGGACCACTGTCGGCGCACGATCCTCCCGCGTGGAATCGTTCCTCGCCGGAAACCCCACCCACCAGGCGCAGGGTGTGTTTCTGGACCCACCCTACGAATTCGATGGGGTCGACGAGGTTTTGCACGCTCTCATTCCGTGGCTGAGTGATGGTGCCTGGGTGGTGGTGGAGCGCTCCACCCGCTCCTTGGGCCCGCAGTGGCCAGAGGGTTTCACGGCGTGGCCGGAGAAAACCTATGGTGAAACAGCGCTCTATTTTGCGTCTTTTGCGGCAAAGGGGTCCCACCCACCGAGTGACGCCTGAAGGTCTGTCCCTTCCAGGAACACCGCGGTGTCGTCCTGGCGCGCGCGAACCCAGCCGATGCGTCGAAATGACGGCGGAAGGCTCTCCTCGCGAGGAAAACAGGCCAGTAGTCCGTGGTCCTCGCCACCAAAGAGGGCGTGGGTGCTCCACACCAGGCCAGGATCAAGGTGCAGGGAAACGGTGCTGGAGTTCGCCATCCTTCGGGCATCCAGCACAAGACCATCGGAAATATCCATCATCGCTGTCGCACCGGCGTCTGCTGCCACAACCCCCTTGGCAATCGGTGGTGTGGGGCGCAGATGATGCTGGGCTGCGGGATGAGCGAGCGCAACCCTAATCTCTGCGGCCCCTTTCGCTCCCCTCAACACGGTGAGACCTTCGTGGGAGAGCCCCAATTCTCCCGAGACCGCGAGAATGTCCCCCGGTCGTGCCCCGGAGCGCGTCACCGGTGCCCGGCCTGCCAAATCTCCGATCACGGTGACCGCAATGGTCCACACCGGGGCGCGCGAGAGGTCACCGCCGAGAACCCCCGCCCCGGGAGTCATCGCCTGGATACCCTCGGCAAAACCGCGGGCCAGCTGCCGCACATCCCCGAGCGTTGCCCCCGCCGGTGCTGCCACCGCAATCTCAAAGCCGGTCGGTGTGGCTCCCATTGCCGCAATGTCGGCAGCATTACTGGCAATAGCTTTGTATCCCACATCGGCCATGGTGGACCAGTCAGTGCGAAAATCTGGGCCCTCAATCATCATGTCGCAGCTGATCACCACGCGACCATCGGAGGTTGCCAACACCGCGGCATCATCTCCTGGCCCCAAGCTCGCCAGGGGTGCCGCGGGAAGAAGCGGAAGAATCTCGGCCAAGGCCACAGCTTCCCCAACCTCCTGGAGGGAGAGCGCGTCATCCCAGGTATTTTCAGGGCCAGCCATACCCACCACGCTAGCCTGGACAGCGTGGAAAAACCTCAGCTCACCCGTGTGCTCGCCGTGGCTTTCACCGGTGCGCTACTGCTGTCAGGGTGTGCCTCCAGCGTTAACCTCTCCCCCGCTGCGCGATCGAACGCCCCCGAATGCGCCAACATGATTGTGCGACTGCCCGACACGGTCGCAGGGTTAGCCGCTCGCACCGTAAATTCACAAGCCACCGCAGCCTACGGTGACCCCACCGCCGTCATCATTCGGTGCGGCCTGGAACGGCCAGGCCCCACCGTGGTGCCGTGTTTTACCATGGAGGGTGTGGATTGGTTGCGGGATGGGACTGCGGCACCAGAATTTATTTTCACCACCTACGGGCTTGACCCGGCAACCGAAGTCATTGTGGATTCCACAAGGGTGTCAGGTACCGACGTTTTGCGGGACCTTTCCCGAGCGGTGGGAAGCCAATCCGCACCTGTTGCCAGGTGCCTCGCCCTACAAGACGTCCTAGGTTAGGCGCTTGGGCCTTCTAAACCCACCAGTTTGGCGGCAATTCCGCCGGCTGCTCGAAGAGCTATGCCCTGCCCGAAACCGCTCTGGGGGAAATTCACGGGGCGTTCCACCGCTTCCTTCAGCGCATCCGTAATCACCGTCAACGCCGGGTGGCGGGGTGCCCACAAATACAGGGACAAAGCGCCAGGAATCGTGTTCACCTCGTTCACAAAAACTTCACCGGTGTCCTCGTCCCACAACAAATCCACCCGCACGATCCCGGTCAGGCGCGTCACCTCGGCAACCGCGGTGGTGAGTTCCCGGGCGCGCGCATGAATCGATTCCGGCGCGAGGGCCGGAAACTCGCGGGGAGCGTGCGTCAAACCTGCACCCTGCTGGCCACCGGCAAGATATTTCTCTTGGTACGAATACACCCCCGAGTCGCCTTTCCCCCGCAGGGGGCGCTCCAGGTCGGTCAGCTCCAGGTCGGGATACGTTCGGAAGGACATGTTCAAATCTATGAGACCTGGCCGGTATGGCTCCACCACAGCACCCACCGCCAGGTGGGGAGAACTGTGGGCCACAGTTCTCGCAGTGCCCATGTCTTCCACAATTTCAATTCCAATGGAGGAACCCCCAAAACGTGGTTTCACAATATAGGGGCCAGGGAAGGCAGGGTCATGGCTCTTAGACAGCGCCTCCCGCGGCAGGGTGGCAATCCCTGCGACCATCATCAACCCGCCAAACGCAAGCTTGTCCATTCCCACAGCGCCGGCAAAGACAGTGGACCCGGTGGCGGGGATTCCTAGGAGTGAAAATACCGCTGCCCCAGCACCGCCCTCCCCCACCCCACCATGAAAACAGAGCAGTGCCGCCTCAATGTCGAGTGGTTTCTTGCCCATCCCCTTCTTCGGGTAAATACCGGGTTGACCGGAGAGCACCACCTCGAGCTCTTTCGCCCCGGAGGGTGCCCCGGTCAAAAAATCTTTCGCCTCCGAGGTGGCAGGCACCTGGTGCCACGCCCCACCGGGGGTGACATAGAGTGCCACGGGGGCGTGCCCACCCTCCACCAAAACCCGGGTCGCCTGCAGCCCCGTCAGAATCGAAATTTCGTGTTCGGGGCTTGGCCCACCAAATACGACAGCGTATGCGCTTGCCATTGCTTCCCCTTTAGGTGTGCTCCCCGTTAGGGGTAATGATCAGGCAGGTCGTTCTCATAGAGAATAACGCCCCGGTCACCCGCCGCCAGGAGGGCGGCCGTGACGGCGTCCTGGCGCGTCGCAAAGACGTGGGCTTTACCACCGGCGCCCGCCAACAACGCTTTCTTGTTGGTTCGACCCACAATCATGAGCGTCCCACCTGCAGAAACTACGGCCTCGGCAAGCTCCCGGTTGCGTTTGACTTGCACCCTTCCAAGCTCCACCATGCCCGGTGTCACCGTGATGAAGGGACCTTTTCGTTTTTTGGCCACCGCTGATCCGGAGGCAACAACGTGCTTGGCACCTGTGGGGTTGGAGTTATAGGTGTCATCAATAATGAGGACACCCTCCGCGCTTTCCGCTACTTCGGCCCGGTGGGCTGCCACCGGGAGGCTCGCCACGCGAGCTTTGGCATGATCTTCTGGCACCTCGAGCGCCCACGCGATTCCTAACGCCACCGCCACATTGACCGCGTGACCAAAAGCAGGAATATCGAAGGGTACCGGGTTTGTTTTGGGGCCATAGCGCAGGGTGCCCAAATCCACATCCACAACGACGTCGGCTTTTTTGCCTTGTGAACTCACCCGAATGACGCGCTTGCCCGCGCGCTCACACTTATCCGCCAGCGATCGAAGTTCGGGTTGGTCAATGGGCAACACAACGGTGGCTGCCCGCTCCGTGATCTCTGATTTGGCCCGGAAAATTGCTTCCTTGGAGCCCAACCGTTCCATGTGGGCTTCGCCAATGGTGGTGATCGCCGCGATGTCCGGGGGGAACCAGGTGGCGAGCTCCCTAATCCGGCCTTCGGCATTCATGCCCATTTCTGCCACAAACACCCCGGTTCCTGGAACCAGATGTTCATTGATGGTTTTAGAGAGACCCATCAGGTTGTTGAAACTTGCCGGTGACGCCACCACCTGTTGGGAGCCTGACACTATTTCGGCGACATATCCTTTGGTGGAAGTTTTGCCATACGACCCGGTAATGGCCACCACGGTGGGCTTCACCTTGGCAAGCTTCGCCTGAGCTTCTCGCACAAACTTGAGGGTGAGTGCGCGTTCCAAATACCACAGCCCCCCTAAAGCTAAATCTGCGAGGTTAGCGCTAAACAGGAGGGCAATCAGCACTCCTGCGGGCCCCAACACCAGCACGGAGAGCACCCCCACAACAGCTTGGAGGAAAAAGATTCCCGCATACGCCCGGTAGGCGCGGGGTGTCCAGGCCAGCGGACTTGTGGTGCCTCTAAAACTGAGTTTCCACGGTGTCGGAAGAATCAGCAGGGGGGCCAGCACCGCGCCAAGCCCCAGCCAGCTGAGGCCCCACCAGGCGGGGCCTTGAACCGAGAGGAATACGAGTGTGGCAGCGAGAGCCCACCACAGTGCTCCCAGGGGCCGACGATCAAACCAGAGTCGCTCCAACCGGGCTACTTCGCGCGGCAGATAGTGCACCCGTTGGGATATTCGAACCCATTTGAGATTCTGTAGCGCTGCCACCACCAGTCCCACACCGATGGCTCCCCAGAAAATAAGGGTGTCAAGCTCGGGCATCAGTGTCCTTTAGTGAGCAGGGCCAAACGGAGTGCACTCGCAAGCTCCTCCTCGAGGATACCTTCCAGGAGGTGCGATGCCCCGGGTACCACGCGCAACGTGGCATTGGGGAAAACTTCCCGTGCTTTTTCCGCTCCCGCCAGAGGTGCCGGCTCATCAAGCTCCCCCCAGACCAGGGTCACCGGCTGGGTGATGCGAGCAATATCGTCCCAATAGGTTTCGGCGATGGCGCTGACAAGAATCTGCCGCATCACACCCTGCGCAGTGCGGTAATCGCTGGAGCCATACCGTTGGCGAAACGCCTCCATCCGCGTTTCTGAGAGTAAACCCCTCTTTCGTGCAAAACGGGCAAGACGAAAGGGTAACGGTTGGCCAGCACTAGCTGACCGCCGTACCAAGGGCACACCG